>ODAI010360069.1_pt1 | contig 27287 bp, 16 predicted proteins | sample 1539321 | NCBI WGS metagenome assembly ODAI01 (sample SAMN02144231, study PRJEB22623) | gut metagenome | biome: sheep rumen | host: Ovis aries | place: New Zealand
CCATGCTTCTTGCAGGCATCGGTAACGGCTTGCGAACGGTTCCCCTTTGCAAGCATAATGAGGCTGCCACCGTGATCCTGGAATTCATCTACATAGGGGTCCATGCGTCCGGCTGTGGTGGGGCCCATCGAGCCGCATGCCATGCCGGCTGGAGTCTTGGCTGGGCCGGCATAGTAGATAGGATGCTCCTTTAGATATTGTGGCATACCTTCTCCTGCGTCAAGGCGAGCCTTAATTTTAGCATGAGCAATGTCTCGACCCACGATGATGGTACCGTTTAGGCTAAGGCGTGTGCTCACTGGATATTGGCTCAAAATCTTGCACACCTCGCTCATGGGCTGGTTGAGGTCAATCTTCACAGCATCGCCCTCTCCTGCCTCACGCAGTTCTGCAGGTATCAACTCTCCTGGGTTGTCATCAAGTTTCTCAATCCAAATGCCATCCTTGTTAATCTTTGCCTTAATGTTACGGTCGGCACTACAGCTCACTCCCAGACCAATGGGGCATGATGCACCGTGACGAGGCAGACGAACCACCCTCACATCATGTGCAAGATATTTGCCGCCAAACTGCGCTCCAAGACCTATGTTTTGAGCCTCTTTGAGCAATTTCTCCTCAAGTTCTATATCGCGGAAGGCACGACCGGTCTCATCACCGGTTGTTGGCAACTCGTCATAGAAATGGGTCGAGGCAAGCTTAACGGTGAGAAGGTTCTTCTCTGCACTGGTTCCACCAATCACTATAGCGATGTGATAAGGTGGACAGGCGGCAGTACCAAGCGATTTCATCTTCTCTACCAGGAAAGGAATAAGAGTGCCTTCGTTCTGAATGCGGGCTTTGGTCTCTTGATAAAGATAGCTTTTGTTGGCCGAGCCACCGCCCTTGGTTACGCACAGGAACCTGTATTCCATGCCCTCAGTGGCTTCGAGGTCAATCTGGGCAGGGAGGTTGCAACGGGTGTTAACCTCATCATACATGTTGAGAGGAGCATTCTGGGAGTAGCGCAGGTTGTCCTGTGTGAAGGTGTTGTAAACACCACGTGAGAGAGCTTCCTCGTCCTCAAAGCCAGTCCACACCTGCTGTCCCTTCTCACCATGAATGATGGCTGTGCCAGTGTCCTGGCAGAAGGGTAATATGCCCTTGGCTGCTGTCTCAGCGTTGCGCAGGAACTGCAGAGCAACATATTTGTCGTTCTCGCTTGCCTCAGGGTCGCTGAGGATGGCGGCTACTTGCTCGTTGTGCTCACGTCGCAGCATGAACTCCACATCGTGGAAGGCTTGCTGAGCGAGAAGTGTCAGAGCCTCCTTGCTTACTTTTACAATCTCTTTGCCCTCAAACTCGGATGTTGTCACGCCTTCTTTCGTAAGAAGACGATACTCGGTCTTGTCCTCACCGAGCTGGAACATTGGTGCGTACTTGAAATCTACTATGTTTGCCATAATGTTTTTATTTTTTGTAAAATCAGTATCCAAAAATCTCTTCTAATGAAACTCTCTTTATTGGTGCTATCTTCTCCAGCGACTGGATGTCGAGCTCCTTCTCGTCACCGAGAATCATATAGCGATATGGTTTGTTTGCCATATTGTCTTGTTCAAACTTGACAATGTCTTGCAGCGTAAGGGACGGAATGCCATTATATATCCGCTCGTTCATGTCGTAGTCGATGCCCAGTTGCTTGGCTGCGATGTAGGCGTTCAGTACACCGTACTTTGTTGTGCGTTGGCTGGCAAGCGACTTCAATGCCGACTCTTTGGCAATCTTGAAGGCTGCCTCGCTCTGCGGAATAGTGTCGAGGATAATGTGGAACTGACGAACACAGTCCATCATCTTATCGTTCTGAGTGATGATGTGTGTCATGTGTGTCTCGGGACGATCCTTCAGCCTTGGACGGTAGTATACAGCATATGCGTTGTATGCCAGTCCACGAGCCTCGCGCAGTTCTTGGAACACTATGCCATTCATGCCTGTGCCAAAATACTCGTTGAACAATGCTATTGTTGGAGCCTCGTCAGCGTTGAATGGCTTGCCCTCATTGTGATACATTCGCATATATATGTTCTTAGCGTCGTATGGCGCAATCAGGATTTCATTGTTTGGTGTTTCTTGCTCGGTATATGGCGTGCCTTCTGGTACTGCGGCGAGCTTCTTAGGAGTCTTATGGTATTTTGTCACCGCATTAGAGAGTTGCTTCTCGCTGAGCGGACCATAATATAATATTGTATGCTCGTAGTTGGAGATGTTCTTCAGCAGATCTAACAGTGCCTGTGGATTGGCAGAGCGTAGCTGTTGCTCAGTCATGTCGTCACGACTGGAGTTGTGCTTGCCGTATACACCATAATTATATAGGTATGTGAAACACGACTGTTGTTCCTGCTTTGCATCCTGACGTGCCTTCATGGTCAGCTCTACATACTGGTCGTATGCCTCCTTGTCAACCTTGGCATTATGTATCAGATCCTCCCATAGTGCGAGCGCTGCAGGCATGTTCTCACTTAGTCCGCTCAGTCGGAAGGTGATGGCATTGGAACCAATAATGATATTGTGGTTACATGCCAGCTTGTAAAACTCCTGTTTCAGTTGAGCTGCGTTGAGCTTGTCGGTACCAAGATAGTCGATATAGCTTGCAGCCACGTCGTAACGGTTGTCATCCTCGTGACCGAATTCATATCGGAAGGCGAGGTCGAAGAGTCCGTCGGTGGTGTTCTTCTTGTATATCACAGGCAGCTTCTTCTTGGTGGTGGTGAGCGTCAGGTCTTTCTTGAAGTCGAGGAATACGGGTTGTATAGGCTCCACCTCAGCATTCTGTATGTCCTTGACAAACTGGCTCACCTGGTCACGGTTGGTAGGTATCGGTGTGATGGCTGGCTTGTCTATTTTTGCCAATGTGGAGTCAATGCCTTGACGCTTGTACACAATGGCATAGCCATCGTTGAAGAAGCGAGTGGCAAAATCCATCACGTCTTTCTTAGTGAGCTTAGCCTGACGGTCGATAGTATGTACGGCATCCTTCCATTCTATACCATTGATGAATGCGTCGACATATCTGTCAGCTCGTTGCTTGTTGTTGTCGAGCGATTTGTAATAATTGAGTTTCTTGTTGTTGATGATGCTTGGCAGCAGGTCATCGGAGAAGTTGCCCTTCTTGATGTTGTCGATTTCGCCCAACAGCAGTTGGCGCACATCGTCGAGAGTCTGTCCCTCTTTTGGTGTTCCTGCCATTATGAACATGGTATAGTCTTGCATGGTGCTGCTTCCTGCCCACGACTCCTGTACCTTCATGGTCTGGTTGAGGTTCAGGTCGAGGAGTCCCGCCTTACCATTGCTCAGCATGTCACCAACGATATCGAGGGTGTCATTCTGTAGAGAGCTGGCTTTCTCTGCTCGCCATCCCATCCATAGTGTCTCAGCCTCCTGCCCGATGACGGTGGTGTCCTGTGGCGTGGTGAAGGTGGGTAGGGCAGGGAATACGGGCTGGCTGACATCCTTGCCAGGCTTCCAACTGCCGAAATACTTGTTGATGATGGCGATGGTCTTGTCCATATCCATGTCTCCACTCATACATATGGCACAGTTGTTTGGCACATACCACTTGTTGAAGTAGTTTTTTATGTTGGTGATGCTGGGATTTTTTAGGTGGTTTTGTGTACCAATGGTGGTCTGCGTACCATATGGGTGAGTAGGGAAGAGCTTTGCCATGAGCGACTGGTACAGCTTGCGGAAGTCTTGTGCTATACCGATGTTGTATTCCTCGTATACAGCCTCCAGCTCAGTATGGAAGCCGCGAATCACCATGTTCTGGAAGCGGTCGGATTGTATTTTAGCCCAGTTTTCTATCTCATTGCTTGGTATGTCCTCAGTATAGCATGTGACGTCATTCGAAGTATATGCGTTAGTGCCCTCAGCTCCGATGGTAGCCATCAGTTTGTCATACTCGTTAGGTATGAAGTACTGGGCAGCGATCTGGCTGATGCTGTCAATCTCATGATACTTCTGCTTGCGTTGTTCAGTGTCGGTGATGAGGCGATACTGTTCATATCGTGCCTGTATTTCGTCGAGCAATGGTGCCTCGGCAGCAGGATTGTTGGTGCCAAATTTATCTGTACCCTTGAACATCAGGTGCTCCAGATAGTGAGCCAGACCCGTGGTTTCCGCAGGATCGTTCTTGCTACCTGTACGAACAGCAATGAAAGTCTGAATACGTGGCTTCTCCTTGTTGACTGACAGGTAGACTTTCAGACCGTTACCCAGCGTGTAGATACGCGTCTGCATGGGGTCGTCCTCCACCGTCTCATAGTGCTGTGCACTCAGAGGTAGGAGTGTGAAAAGGTAAAGGGGTAGAATCAATAGTAATCGTTTCATAAATTCGTAAAATTTGAGTAATTCGTATTCTCTTTTAATCCTCGTAGTCTATCTCGTGGTCAAGTTTGGAGATGAAGTCGTCAAACACCTCGGTGTCGACATCCCCCATAGCGTATTCCTTCTCGGCATCCTTGCGTATCTCGGCAATCCATGCGCGACGCGCCTTGATGTAGTCCTGATGAATCAGCTCGATGTCGGCATCGGTAATCTCGCTCAGACCATAGTAGTCAAGAATCATGTTGTACGACCATACCCATTGGTATTCGCGGAAGTGGTCGTGTATCTCGCGGAATCGGTTGTTTACGTCTTGTATCGTTTCCAGCGTACCATCCTTGATATCCTCTATCATACGTAGCTCCTCCGACTCTGGCAGCAGCAGGCCCGAAAGGTCGTTCCATTTGCCTAGTCCTACATTTGACTCAGGCTTGCCTAGCCATCCGCCCTTTATGGCACGTTTCAGTACGGCACCCATATATATGCGCAGAGCTATGTCGTAGTATTTGATGCCCTTACGTAGTGACGATGCATTGATGACGTATTCGTGGTAGTTGTATGTCGACACGTTGTCACCGCTTGCTTGTCTCAGCGCTTCGAGAATCTTCTTTCCTTGAACAATCTCTCCTACGGTGAATGGTGAGAGCCAGTCGAAGTTGATGATACTCTTGCGGCTGCCCTTGGCTCTCTTGTCACGTTTCGGCCATTTCTTGATGTCACGATAGAGTCCTACGGTGGTGATGTTTCTACCTGGTACGAGATACATTGTGTCGCCGTAAGCCATGAGGTAGGCAAATGGCAGGCAACGTGTGTCGGGATGGTGCATCAACTTGCCAAAACAGACACTGAAGGCGCCGATGGTGGCAGGCATCAGCACGTAGGCTCCGCTGGCGGTCTTGGTGCCTCGCTCCAGGGTACCATAGTGCATCGGCCCCATTTTGTAGGCGTGGTTTGAGAAATTGGTGTTCGAGCCGGCGTTGTAGAACGAGAACTCGCCGCCGATGAGCAGGCTCGACTTGTGATGGCTGGCAGAGAAGGGACCGCAGAAGGCTGCGCATGCCTCACCATTTGCCATGTATGAGTTGGCAAAGAAAAGGCTCGCTTCGGCAGTAAATCCGTTGGTGATCTGGCACGCTTCACCTACGAAGCAGTCTTGCATCTTCACAGAGTTGGTTATCGAACAACCGTTAGAGATGATGGAGTTTTCGCAGATGACACCTGTGCCAATGTACACGCTGGCATCGCCCGAGCTCATGATGGTACAGTCGCTCAATCGTGATGCACCGCTAATCTCGCAGTCATCCTTAATGACCGTGTTGGTAATCTCCTTGGTGTTGACAATTTTCACGTTGTTGCCTATGATGCCACGTTCTGGATTGTCGAGCCTGATGTCTTCGCTCACCATACGGTGTATGGCGTCCTTGAGTTGTTTGTCGTTGAAGTGTTTCACCATGAAGGCAGCTATCTGACTGTTCAGCTCGTTGAAGAGGATCACGTTGCCATCGCCCATCTCGTTGAGTACGCTTACCATGTGGCCTTGTCCGTAGGTTGCTCCCTCGGTAGTTTCCAGCGTACATATATTAGATATATAGCAGTCGTTGCCTATGGTGTAGTTGTTGATGTAGTTGCCCACCTTCTCTATCAGGCAGTTGTCGCCTATCGCTACATTGCGCAGGGTGGCATCGTTGATGCCTGCATGCTTGACAAATCCTGTGCTCACTTCTACCTGCTTGTCAAATTGTCCGAGCCTTATCTCGCCATAGAACATCACACGATGGAAGAAGTTGGGCATGAATCCCTCTTTCACCCTTACGTTGTTCCAGTCTTCTGCCCAGCAACTGTTTTGTTTCAGTTCTACTATCTCGTCTTGAGTTAGTTGTCTATAAGTGTCCATTATACTTGTGTTTTGTTTGTTTCAAATGTTATGCCTCATCGACGGGATACAGGAAGTCGTTGTATGGATATTTCTGTACGTGAAGTTCCCTTACCTTCAGGTATAGTGTGTTGCGGAACTCGTCGATATTCTCTTTCTCTCTGGCAGAGATGAAGATGCAGTCGTCACCCAGTTTTGCCATCCATGTACGTTTCAACTCGTCGAGCGAGATGTTTTCCTTCGTTGGTTCGGTCAGGTCGTCGGGTTCTTTCTCTATCCAGGTGTAGTTGTCTATCTTGTTGAAGACAATCATCGATGGCTTTTCGGCACATCCCAAGTCGGCGAGGGTCTTCTCTACTACTTCTATCTGTTCTTCGAAGTCGGGGTGAGAGATGTCCACTACGTGTAGTAGCAAATCGGCCTCGCGCACCTCATCGAGTGTCGACTTGAACGACTCCACGAGGTCAGTGGGTAGCTTACGTATAAATCCTACAGTGTCAGCGAGCAGGAAGGGCAGGTTTTCTATGGTGACCTTTCTAACTGTGGTGTCGAGTGTGGCGAAGAGTTTGTTTTCGGCAAAGACCTCACTCTTAGCCATCATGTTCATGATAGTCGACTTGCCCACATTGGTATATCCAACGAGGGCCACACGTATCAGTCGTCCGCGGTTTTTCCTTTGCGTTGTCTTCTGCTTGTCGATTTCTGCCAGTCGTTGTTTCAGCAGGGTGATGCGTTGCAGGATGATGCGTCGGTCCATCTCCAGCTGTGTCTCTCCAGGACCGCGCAGTCCCACGCTTCCCTTGCCTCCACCCGAACCTGATCCGCCACCTTGTCGTTCCAGGTGGGTCCACAATCGTTGCAGTCGAGGCAGCATGTAGCGATGTTGTGCCAGTTCTACCTGTGCCTTGGCGTTGGCGGTCTGTGCTCTCATGGCGAAGATGTCGAGTATGAGCGATGTGCGGTCGAGTATCTTCACCTTCAGGGCGCCCTCGATGTTACGCAGCTGCTTAGCTGAGAGCTCGTCGTCGAAGATCACCATACCCACGGGGTCTTCCTCGTCTTCCTTTTGTTTGATATATCGGCTTATCTCCTCGAGTTTGCCTTTGCCTACGTATGTGATGCTACTTGGTCCGCCCACACGTTGTGTGAAGCGTTTTATGGTAACCGCTCCAGCCGTGTCAGCCAGAAACTCCAGCTCGTCCAGATATTCCTTTGTCTTAGCCTCGTCCTGTTCTTTGGTAATCAGTCCCACCAGTATTGCGGTCTCAGCTTTGGCTTCGGAAATCACAAATTCCTTCATCTACGTCAGTCGTTATGTTTGTCTTATTTCTTTAGTTTCCTATGTTCCATATCTTACCTCTTATTCCTCACTTCTCACCTCTCGTCTCTATGGAAACATATCTTCCACTATTTAGCTGTGCAAATATACACATATTTTTTATAATATGTGTCGTTGGTAAGAATAATTTCTTCATGATATGAGAAGAAAAAATGTATAGTGTTGCAAAACAGACAGATGCGAATTATGTTGCCGCAAACAGCCGATTGCAAATATGTTTGTTGCGGGTTGATACTGCAAACGATTGCGTAAAAGTTTGCAATTTTTTTTGATTAAAACTTGATTTATGTCAATTTTTAGTTACCTTTGCACCGCAATACAAAAAAAGTTGATGAGTTTTTCGTATTTACCCGAAAATATAAAGCAAAAAATTGTGTTTGCATTCGATTTTCAAAGGTATTAACTACATAAGAAACTCAAACTGCTGAAACAAACATTCAAAAACAAGAGGAAATTGGGCTTCGATGTGATATCGGGGCCTTCTTTCATTTTCTCACCTCTCACTTCTCGCTTCTCACCTCTAAGAAGTGAGGATGTGTAACATGCGAAACTTTTTTTACCAAAATTCTTTGTTTTTTCTACTTTTATGTACTTTTGCATCGGAAAAATTTAAACCCAATATATATGAGACTAATAATTGAACCGAATTATGAGCAGTTGTCAAAATGGGCAGCTAATCATGTGATTGAGAAAATCAATGCCTTCAAGCCAACGGCTGATCGCAAGTTTGTGCTCGGGTTGCCTACAGGCTCTTCGCCCGAAGGAATGTATGCAGAACTGGTGAAAGCCAACAAGGAGGGTAGGGTGTCATTCCAGAACGTCCTTACTTTCAATATGGACGAGTATGTCGGTCTGCCAGAAGATCATCCAGAGAGCTACCACTCTTTCATGGCTCGCAACCTCTTCGACCACATCGACTGCCCTAAGGAGAATATTCATATCCTGAATGGCAATGCCAAAGACCTTGAGGCAGAGTGCGCTCATTATGAGGAGATGATTCGTGAGGCTGCTGGTATCGACCTCTTCATCGGGGGTATCGGTCCTGATGGACACATCGCCTTCAATGAGCCTTATTCTTCGCTCAGCAGCCGTACACGTGTGAAGACCCTTACCACTGACACTATCATTGCCAACAGCCGTTTCTTCGACAACGATGTCAACAAGGTGCCAAAGCTCGCCCTCACCGTTGGTGTTGGTACCGTGATGGATGCCAAGGAGGTTATGATCCTTGTCAACGGACACCATAAGGCACGTGCTTTGAAGGCTGCTGTAGAAGGTGCCGTCACTCATGAGTGGACCATTTCTGCCCTGCAGACCCACCAGCATGGCATCATCGTAGCTGACGAGCCTGCTACTGACGAGCTGAAAGTGGCTACATACAAGTATTTCAAGGACATAGAGAAGGATAATCTTTAACAGAGTGCATGGTTCATAGTGCATAGCTCATAATTTATGGTCAATTCCATATTTAGCTTCATAAAGAACTGGACTCTTCCAATAGCAATGGGGATAGGTACGCTCGCCTATCTCCTTTTTGCATATACTCCTCAGTTGGAGGATGCAGCAGATTTTTTTGCGCCTGTCTTTGACACCATCCTCCCACTCTTTATGTTCCTCATACTTTTCGTGACTTTCTGCAAGATTGATTTTCGGAAATTACGCCCCGTTATATGGCACTGGTGGCTGGGAGCAGTCCAGGTATTGTTTGTTGGTGTGATGATGGTTGTCGCATTGCTTTTTGGCTTCCAGGGTGACAACCTGATACTGGCAGAAGCCCTACTTACGATTGTTATATGTCCGACAGCCGCTGCCGCTGCTGTTGTCACACAGAAACTCGGTGGGTCGCTGGAGCAGATGACGACCTATACCTTCCTGTCCAATTTTATTACTGCCATGCTCATTCCCGTATGCTTCCCTATCCTGGAGAAATCGGCACAGGTTACCTTTGCGGCAGCATTCATGAAGATATCCTATGGCGTGTGTACCGTGTTGTTGGTGCCCATGTTGCTGGCATATATCGTGAAGCACTATATGCACAGGCTTCATCGTCAGATTGTGAGTATTCGTGATCTTGGCTATTACATGTGGGCGTGTTCGCTGATGATTGTCACGGGTACCACCGTCAAGAACATCTGCCACTCCGACAGCTCTGTCCTGTTCCTGCTGCTCATTGCCTTTGCCAGTCTGGTGGTCTGCATAGTACAGTTTGCTGTCGGCAGGCATATTGGTCGCCTCTTTGGCCACAGGGTTGAAGCTGGTCAGGGGCTCGGACAGAAGAATACCGCCTTTGCTATCTGGGTAGCTCATGCCTATCTTAATCCTCTCTCCTCCGTAGGCCCCGGCTGCTACATCCTTTGGCAGAACATCATCAACTCCGTGGAGATATGGAAGTATACAAAAAAACAAGAGTCGAAAGATTAGTCTTGACTCTTGTTCTTGTAGTTCAAGTTTTGTATTCGCTCAACTTCTTAGCTTCTGCCAATTTAGCAACTTCAGAAATTTGAGTTTAGTAACCTATGATTTCTTTTTAGTTGCCTGAACAAAATATGCGATGAGCAGTATGTAAGCGATGAGTGAGCATACCTGTGACATCGGGTTCTCCAACCAAACTGTGTTGATGAGGTCCACACCACCGAACTTCAGTAGTGCGCTGACCACTCCCATGAGTGCTCCTCCAGCAATGAATCCGCTGGCAATAAGGGTGCCTCGTTCACCACGCTCCTTGTTACGCTGCTCATCCTTGCTGCGTGATGTGACGAACCAATTGATTGCTCCACCGACAAGCAGTGGCACATTGAGCTGCAGAGGGATGAACATACCCAAGGCAAAGGCGAGGGCAGGAATCTTGCAGCGGTCGAGGACGACGGCGATGAGTGCTCCGATGCCATAGAGAGCCCATGGTGCTCCGGCTCCGTTCATCATCGGCTCGATAACGGCAGCCATGGCGTTGGCCTGTGGTGCAACGAGGTGTCCTTCACGACTGGGGTCGAAACCATAGGTGTCATTGAGTAGCATCATCACTCCGCCCACAGTGGCTGCTGATACCAGCGTGCCGAGAAATTTCCATGACTCTTGTTTCCTCGGGGTGGTGCCCAGCCAGTAGCCTATCTTCAGGTCGGTGATGAACGAACCTGCAACAGAGAGAGCCGTGCATACCACACTACCCATGATAAGGGCTGCCAGCATGCCACCTGAACCACTCATACCGATGGCTGCCATGACCACTGAGGCAAGGATGAGAGTCATCAGTGTCATGCCTGATACAGGGTTGGAGCCCACAATGGCAATGGCATTGGCTGCTACGGTGGTGAAGAGGAAGGCTATGATAGTTACAAGGAGTATGGCTACAATGGCAAAGAGCAGGTTGTTCATCACCCCGAGCCATAGGAACACGAAGGTGGCGATGACGGCAAGGATGGAAGCTATGCCGATGAACTTGTATGGAAGGTCGGCGGAAACGGTGGCTTCCGAATTCTTAGACTCCTCTGTATTATTGTATTTCTCAGCTCCCTTTATTTCTTTGGCAGCCAATCCCACGGCACTCTTGATGACCCCCCATGATTTGATAATGCCGATGATGCCAGCCATGGCGATACCTCCGATGCCGATGCTACGTGCATAGGTGGAGAAAATCTCCTCGGGCGACATCTGCCCTACGGTCATAGTGACGGTAGAACCTCCAACATTGAGTACGGTGTCGTGGAATAGGAGAGACATTCCCGGTACGATGAGCCACCACACGGCAAACGAACCGAGACAGATGATAAAGGCATACTTCAGTCCGACAATATAGCCCAGTCCGACGATGGCTGCTCCTGTGTCGATCTTGAACACCAGCTTAGTTTTCTCCGCAATGGTCTCGCCAAAGCCTGTCACACGTGAGGTAAACTCACTGTTCCACCATCCTAACGAGGCAACGATGAAGTCGTAGAGTCCGCCCACCAATCCGGCGATGAGCAATGGCTTTGCCTGACTGCCTCCCTTCTCACCGCTGACTAGCACCTGTGTGGTTGCAGTGGCTTCAGGGAAAGGATACTTGCCGTGCATGTCCTTGACAAAGTATTTGCGAAAAGGAATGAGGAAGAGAATGCCGAGAATGCCGCCCAATGCCGATGCCACGAATATCTGTAGGAACGAAGCCGAGAGGGCAGGATCGTGCAGTTTCGACTCGAGTATGTAGATAGCCGGTAGTGTGAAGATGGCTCCAGCCACTACCGCACCCGAGCATGCTCCTATACTCTGTATGATGACATTCTCGCCCAGTGCCTTGTTGCGCTTAGCTGCTGCCGACACTCCCACGGCAATGATGGCGATGGGGATGGCAGCTTCGAACACTTGCCCTACCTTCAGACCAAGGTAGGCAGCGGCAGCAGAAAAGAGTATTGCCATCAGCACGCCCCATATTACTGACCATGCCGTCACTTCAGGATAGCCGTCGCGTGGGTTCATCACGGGTTTATACTCTTCGCCTTCCTTCAACTCGCGGAAGGCATTTTCTGGTAGGTTGATTTCTGTTTTCATATTTTTTATTTATAAATTCGGATGTTTCACACCCTTTCATCTCTTGCCTCTAACTTTTCACCTCGAAGGAAGCGGAGCTTCCGACAATACCGTCAGCACATTTCCCTCTACTCGGAATTTTACATCAATGCCACAGAAGGGCATACCGTAGATGCGTTTAGGGTCGTCGTGGTAGTGAGGCCGTGGATCGAGAGCCAGTGACTCACGCAGAGCCAACAGCTCTTCTGGTGAGAGGGTGGGGAAGTCGCAGTCGTTCATCACTACCTCCAGTCGTTGCCATTCCCGTGAGTCGGTGAAGCCGCCACGAGCATCAGGATGGCTGTCTGTATATGCGATGTATGGTTTGATATCGTAGATAGGAGTACTGTCCATAAGGTCGGCACCAGCCACAATCAGCTCTCCCTTGTCTATCCCAACCAGCCTTACCGACGACAGTCCCAGACCATTGGGACGGAAGGGCGAGCGTGAAGCAAACACCCCTATACGTTCGTTGCCACCAAGTCGTGGCGGACGCACGGTGAGAGAGTGGGAGTGTTTTTTGTTAAATCCCCATATAAGCCAGAGATAGTCGAAGCCGTCGATGCCCCGTATCGCCTCCTTGTGCTTGTATTCGGGCATGAAGACGACACGTCCGTGCAGAGTTTTTGTCAGTCCGCTCTGGCGTGGAATACCAAACTTGCTGGTAAATGGCGACTTGAACACCGCAATGGGCTCTATCTCTTGATTCATGTTTTGCAATTTACAGTTTACAGTGGGTGCAAAGGTAAGAAGAATTGCAGAATTGAGAGATTGTAGATATGAATAATGAGGGTTAAAGTATGTAAAGATTTTGCCGACTTGGAATAAAACTACTACCTTCGCATTGAATTTAAGTGCATACTTGCTGAAAAACGCAAAGAATAAGGAAAAAGTTGAATGTTATCCGTAGAAACTAATGCCACGGTGCGTTTCAAAATAATCTTCCAGAAGCTGTATCCACAGTTGCTGGTCTATGCTATTGGTATTGTCGGTGAGGAAGAAGCCGAGGATGTCGTGGAAGATGTCTTTGCGGAGTTGTGGCGCCGTCGCAACGAGACGGAAATGGGCGACAAGATACAGGCTTTCCTTTACAAATCGGTTTACACCCGAGCACTCAATGTCCTGAAGCATCGTAATGTCACAGCCCATTACCTGTCGCTTGTAGAAGGAATACAGGAGCAGCGCCAACATTATTTTAATACATCCCATCCTCATCAGAACTTAGAGAACTTGGAGCTGCGGGGACAGATAGAAATAGCTATCGACGAATTGCCCGACAAGTGTCGCGAGGTGTTCAAGATGAGCTATATCGACGGAATGAGAAACAGCGAGATAGCCACTCAGTTGGGCATTTCTGTAAAAACGGTAGAAGCCCATATGTATAAAGCCCTGAAGAGCCTGCGAGAGCGATTGGCTCAGGTGCGTAAAGCAATCTGATGATAACGTTTGCGTGGAAAAATAGTATTCTCTTGGTAAGTGTAAAATGTTATAAGATTGTTATATAAATGTTTTCAGGTGAACAATAAATCGATAAAAAGATTGCTTTATGAATGAAAAAACCATAATAAATTATCTCCAAGGACATGCTACGGAAGAGGAAATGGCTCTCGTAGGGGCATGGATCTCTGAGTCTGAGGAAAACGCTCATCGTTTCTTCGAGATGGAGGAGGTTCACAACATGTTGTTGGCTGATGCTGTGCCGGCTGAGAGAGTCGATGCGGCGTTGGGTAGGATAGTAGGTGAGGATAGCGAGGCTGAGCCTGCCACAGAGCGAATAGGTACGCTCAGGGTGATAAGGTCAGTGCTGAAATATGCCGCCGTACTCTTGATAGGAGTGCTGATAGGTGGTGCCTATATATATATAATAGGTGTAGACAAGAAGCCCGTGGAGACCATTATCGCCAAGGCGATAGGTGGCACTCAGGAAATGATGCTTGCCGACGGTACAAAGGTGTGGCTGCACGACGGAGCGTCGCTGCGCTACCCAGAAGCTTTTGATGGCGACCAACGCAAGGTTGGGCTCGATGGCGAGGCTTACTTTGAGGTAGCCAAGGATGCCGAGCATCCGTTCGTTGTCGAGGGCGATGACGTCAATGTCAAGGTTCTTGGAACGAAATTCAACTTCAAGTCGCTCAAAAAGAGACATAACGACGAGGTGGCACTTGTGGAAGGCTCAGTGAATGTCAGCATTCCCGAAACCGAAGAGTCGGTCATCCTCTCGCCAGGTCAGAAAGCCAGTCTCGACACGAAATCGGGTAAGCTGGTTGTCAATCCCATCAATGCCACCCTTGCAGCTGTTTGGCGTGACGACCTTATTCCTTTCGAGAATGCTAATCTCAGGGAGATTGGTGATGCGCTGAAGCAGATATACAATGTAAAGGTAGTGTATGCCAATGGAGTGGATACGATGAAGACTTATTCCGGTATGATCAGTCGTAAGGATGACGTTGCGTCGGTAATGCGTTTGCTGCAAAACTCCATCCCAATGAGATATACCGTAAAGGGAAATACATTGACAATCCTTCCATAGACGGATATACAATTCGTTCATAAGTTACAATATGTTAGTTAAGGTGAGTTCGCAGGAGCGGGCTCATCTTTTTTTTTGCCTTTTTTTACCTTTTCCATAGGTGTTTTTTGTAAAAAGATTGTTTAATATGTGGATATTTATTAATTACTAACCAATTCAAACCATGGGAAAAAGAAAAACATTCTCGATTCTCGGGAGTACGCGTGTCGTAAAGATGCTGCTTATCTCTCTGTTTGTCTTTGCTCCGTTTCAGTGGGTTGGTGCGCAGGTGACTCTCAACAAGGGTAATACCACGTTGGGCGCTGTTATCAACCAGATACAGAAACAGACCAAGTACAAGTTCTTCTATGATGATGAGATTGCTGCGACAAAGGTTGCTGTAGTCTCTGTAAAGAATGCTTCTGTTCAGAACGCACTCAATGCTGTGCTGAAGAACCACGACATCACCTATACGATAGAGGACAATGTCGTCTATCTGAAGAAAGGCGTCAAGAAAAGTGTCAAGGCCGCTCCAGCAACAACAGCCCAGCAGGGTGAGCCAAAGAAAGCCATCAAGGGTACCATTCTTGACGAGAACGGTGACCCGATGATCGGTGCTGTCGTAGAGGTGAAAGGTACTAACGACAAGGCTATCACCGATATCGATGGTAACTATACCGTTTATACCAGCGAGCCAAACCCAGTAGTGTCAGTGTCTTACCTCGGCTATAAGACCAAGGAGGTGGCTGTTCGTGGTAATGCTCCTGTTGACATCTCGATGGTGTCCGACGCAAAGGCACTTAATGAGGTTGTCGTTACCGCCCTTGGTATCCGTAAGGAAGCCAAGGCTCTGTCATATAATGTGCAGCAGGTCAACTCTGACGAGATCACCGGTGTCAAGGATGCCAACTTCATGAACGCCCTCGCCGGTAAGGTGGCTGGTGTTCAGATCAACGCTTCCTCAGCTGGTATCGGTGGCGGTGTCAAGGTGGTGATGCGTGGTGCTAAGTCTCTCTCCAAGAGCAACAACGCCCTCTACGTTATCGACGGTATTCCGATGCCTTCACTCGAGACAGCTCAGCCAGACGACTACTTCACAGGTATGGGTCAGTCGGGTGATGGTGCAGCGATGATCAATCCTGAGGACATCGAGAGCATGTCAGTACTCTCGGGTGCCGCCGCTTCAGCCCTCTATGGTAGTGAGGCTCAGAACGGTGTCATCATGATCAAGACAAAGCGTGGTCAGAAAGGTCGTACCTCACTGTCTTATACCAACAACACCTCTTTCTTCTCTCCATTCGTAATGCCTGAGTTCCAGAATACTTATGGCGCAGCCAACGGAGAGTTCCGTAGCTGGGGTGCTAAGATGGGCAAGGCGAGCAACTATGACCCCGAGGACTTCTTTCAGACGGGCTATAACGTAAGCAATGCCGTAACACTTTCTACAGGTAACGAGAAGAACCAGACCTTCCTTTCACTTGCTTCTACCAATGCCGAGGGTATCGTTGACAACAACAAGCTCGACCGTTACAACTTCGCTATCCGTAACACCAGCAGCATGCTCAACGACAAGCTGACCCTCGACCTCGCAGCAATGTATATGAACGTACGCGAGCAGAACATGATTGCTCAGGGACAGTATATGAACCCAATCGTACCTGTATACCTGATGTCGCCAAGCTACAGCCTCGATACATACAAACTATATGAAATGTATAACGAGAAACGTAACTTCAAGACTCAGTACTGGCCATGGGGCAACCAAGGTATCGCGATGCAGAACCCATACTGGGAGATCAATCGCGACATGTTCGTCAATCACAAGAACCGTTACATGTTCAGCGCTGGCGCTACATACGAGATTATGAAGGGCCTCTCCATCAGCGGTCGTGCAAAGCTGGACTATACCACAGCAAAGTATGAGACAAAGTATAGCGCTTCTACAGATGCTATCTTTGCAGGCCCTAAGGGTAAGTACGGTCTCGCTCACGAGGACACTCGTCAGATCTATGGCGACTTGATGTTGAACTACGACAAGTACTTTGGCGAATTTTCTCTGAATGGTAACATTGGTACCAGCATCAAGGACATTCGTTATGACTACAATAATAATATAGGTGACCTGAACTCTGTTCCTAATCACTTCACGATGAACAACATTCAGGTGAGCAGTCTGAAACCATCACAGGCAGGCTACCATGAGCAGGTACAGGCTATCTTTGCTACCGCACAGGTAGGATGGAGAAGCGCCCTCTACCTCGACCTCACCAGCCGTGTTGACTGGGCATCCGCTCTCGCTGGTACAGGCAAGAAGGCTCTCTACTATCCTTCAGTAGGTCTGAGCGCCATCCTCACCGAGTTGATCCCTGGTCTGAAGAACGAAGTACTCTCATTCTTGAAGATTCGTGGTTCTTATTCTGAGGTAGGTAATGCCGCTCCTCGCTTCATTGCTTATCAGACCCACCCATACGTCAATGGTATTCCTACAACTTTGACTACCTTCCCTAACAAGGATATCAAGCCAGAGCGCACCAAGGGATGGGAGCTTGGTATGCAGGCAAACCTCTGGAACGACAAGATCAATCTGAATGTCAGCCTCTACAAGACTTCTACATACAACCAGCTCTTCAACCCGTCACTGGCTCCATCTTCTGGTTATAGCTCAATCTATATCAATGGTGGACAGATTGACAACAAGGGTATCGAGCTTGGTCTGACTCTCAACCAGCCACTCGGACCTGTTGACTGGTCTTCTACTTTCACATATACCCTGAACCGCAACAAGGTTAAGAAACTTCTCAACGCACGTACTCTGCCTAATGGCTATGAGATCGCACAGGATCACCTCGATCTTATTAATATAGGTAATGCTTTGAGTCGACTGACCGAAGGTGGTTCTATCGGTGACATCTATGTTACTACGTTGGCACGCGACAATCACGGCGATGTCATTGTTGACTATGTTGAGAATACTGTTAGCCGCGATGTCAATGCCGGTGAGTATGGCGATGGCTTCGTCTATGCAGGTAACACACAACCAAAGTACACTATGGGATGGCGCAACAGCTTCAGCTGGAAGGGCATCACCCTCGGCTTCCTCGTGTCGGCTCGTGTTGGTGGCATCGGCGTCTCAATGACACAAGCCCTCATGGACTACTACGGAACCAGCAAGACCACAGCTCAGGCTCGTGACGCAGGTGGCGTGATGATCAATGGTGCTTTGGTTCCTGCCGCTCAGAAGTACTACAGTGTTGTGGGTGCTGGTGTCGGCGAGAACTATGTATACAGCATGACCAACGTACGTCTCTCCGAGCTTTCTATCGGCTACGATGTGCCAATCTCCCAGTGGATACCTTGGGTTAAGGGTCTGAATGTAGCCTTCACAGGTCGCAACCTGTTGATGTTCTATTGCAAGGCACCATTCGATCCTGAGCAGACAGCCGCTTCAGGCAGCGCCTTCTTCGATGGACTTGACTATTTCATGCAGCCAAGCCTCCGCAACTTAGGTTTCTCTGTGAAAGTTAACTTCTAATTGACAATTGATAATTGATAATTAAAAGAGATATGAAAGCAATACTAAAATATACAATAGGTGCTGCCCTGCTGGTGAGTGGTTATTCTCTGACTTCTTGCACGGACAAGTATGATGAGTATAACGTGAATCCGCACGAGGCAACCAATGAGATGATGACATGGGACAACCTGCTCGCAGGTGCCTCTCTCGCCCAGATGGAGCGTAATGTCTTCATCGTTGGAACAGACAAGGGTGGTGAGTATCAGATTACTGAGATGCTCGAGGGCGACATCTTCGCCAGCTACGTTGCTCCTATCACTACTTGGGCATATACTGGTGGCGACAATAACGACCACTATAAACTCTACAACGGATGGTACAATGCTCCGTGGAACGATGCCTATACCGACATCATGACTCCTTGGAATATCATCAAGGTAGGCTATGAGGATGCTGGCGAGGGCAACTCTCCCGCTCTGGCTATCGCTACAATAGTAAAGGTGTTCGGCATGAGCCGTATCACCGACATGTATGGACCAATCGTCTATAGCAAGTTTGGTACAGGTCTTCAGGTAGCATTCGACTCTCAGGAGGATGTATACAAGCAGTTCTTCAAGGAGCTCGACGATGCCATCAACATCCTCGCTATCAGTAGCGGATCTATTCTTGAGGAGTACGATTACGTATATCAGGGCGACATAGCACAGTGGCTTAAATTTGCCAACACTCTGCGTCTGCGTCTCGCCATGCGTGTGTCTAACGTTGATGAGGACCTTGCTCGCGAGCAAGCTAACGCAGCCATCAATCAGGCTGGCGGTTTGATCCTCAGCACTGCTGACAACGCCTATCTCCATCAGGGTTCGAGCCTCGTCTTCCGCAACCCGTTGTGGGAGGTCAGCGAGAGCTTCAACGATATGCGTATGAGCGCCACTATGGAGTGCTATCTCAAGGGATATGGCGACCCACGTCTGCAGAAGTACTTCCGTGCTGCTAAGAAATCTGGTGAGCATTATGGTGTACGTAATGGTATTCGTAATATCAACAAGAGCGCTTATCAGGACGTCACCTCTGGTATCAACTACAACGAGAACAGCAACATGAAGTGGCTGGAGTCTTCCGAGACCAACTTCCTCCTTGCTGAGGCTGCTCTGCGTTGGGGCATCGGTGGCAAGACCGCTAAGGAGTTCTATGAGGAAGGTATCCGCCAGTCGTTTGCAGCTGTAGGTGCTGAGGGTGCTGATGACTATATCGCTGATAGCGAGAGTCTGCCCAATACCTCCTGGACCAACAAGTCGTCCTCTCGTCCTCGTGCAATTAATGTTACCACTTCTCAGCTCCCCATCGCTTGGGATGATGCCGTATCTACTGAGAAAAATCTCGAGCGTATCATGATACAGAAGTGGATTGCACTCTTCCCTGACGGACAGGAGGCATGGAGCGAGATCCGTCGTACTGGTTATCCTACTATCGTCAGCATCGAGAGCAACCAGTCGGGTGGCGAGGTTGCCAACGGAGAGATTATCAGCCGTCTGAAGTTCCCTACAACCGAGTACTCTGACAACAGTAACAATACTAAGGCTGCTGTAGGTATGCTTGGAGGACGTGACGTCGCTGGCACTCGTCTCTGGTGGGATGTTAAGAGATAATGCGTAATGCTTAATGCTTAATGCGTAATTAAAGTGCAAATTTTATACATTAAATAATAATCGAAAATGAAAGCATTCAAATATATTTTAGGACTGATAGCCGTAGGAGGTCTGATGGTTTCGTGCGACACCGACGTGGAGAACAAGACGGTGATCCACCCCAAGACCTATGACTCACAGTATTATGAGAACCTGCGCAACTATAAGAACAGCGACCACTCTATCGCTTTCATGTGGTTTGCCCAGTATGGTGCACAAAACTCTATGGCAGTTCGCTTCACTGGTCTGCCAGACTCTCTTGACATCTGCTCGCTCTGGGGCGGTATTCCTGCTAAGGAGAACAAGCAGATATGGGAAGAGCTCCGCTTCGTCCAGAAGACCAAGGGTACTAAGATGCTCGTAGTAGCCATCACCCGTATCGACGCTGAGACCGACGACAACGAGTTCAAACAGGCTTACAACGAGGCTAAGGCTATGCCAGCTGGTGAGGAGCGTGACGCAGCTATCGACAGGGCTATCGAGATGTATGCTGAGTACTTCCTCGACCAGGTATTCCTCAACGACCTCGACGGCTTCGATGCCGACTTTGAGCCAGAGGGTGACTTCCTCACAGGTAGCTACTTCCGTCACTTCATGGACCATCTGTCTCAGTATATGGGACCTAATGAGAATATCACCAAGGAGGAGCGCCTCGCCTTGATCAAGGAGCGCTATGGCGACCAGATAGAGTATGACGATGACATCTGCGACAAGCTCTTGTGCGTAGACTCTAACGGTCAGGCTCCAAGCTCGCTCTCTGACATCTGCGACTACTACTTCTATCAGGCTTACGGCGGTGGCACCAACAACGGCGGATGGCCTTGGGAGAAGGTGGTTCTCTGTGAGAACGTAGGTGACAACTGGCAGGGCAAGCTCGAAGGAATGTATCGTCAGGCACGCTTCCAGCCTTCTACTGGTCGTAAGGGTGGCTTCGGAGCCTTCTTCGGCCATCGCGACTACAATGTTCATGAGAACAACCCCGAGCCTTACTTCCGCTTCCGTGAGTGCATACAGATACAGAACCCAGCGGTTTATTAATGCGTAATGCTTAATGCGTAATTGAAGAATTGAAAAATTGAAAAATTGATAAGACAATGAAAAAGTATATATTTTTCGCAATGGCTCTCGTACTGGGACTCACCTCTTGCAATGATGGTCCTGATTATGGTGACGCTCTGTTCATCACTGGTACGCTGAGCTCTCCGAATGTGAGATTTGCTGTCGATGGCGAGTCGAGCATGGCTCTCACGGTGTCGTCTACTTCCAAGGTGTCTGACGACATAGAGGTGACTCTTACCGTTGACCCCAGCCAGCTCGGCACATATAACACCTCGACAGGTCGTAACAGCGAGCTGCCACCAGCAGGCAGCTACACTCTGAGCCACAATACGGTGACAATCCCCGCAGGTAAGGCGCAGTCTACTCAGGTGCTCGTCACAGCCGATGGCGACCAGCTGCAGGAGGGTGTCTCCTACTGTCTGCCTATCACCATTACCGAGGTGAAGGGTGGTATGAGTCCTCTCGGTAGTGCTAAGACTGTATTCCTCACCCTGACAAAGGTTATCGACGTGAAGGCTGCCTACCTCGCTCGTACTGGCGGATTTGACATCAAGGGCTTCCTCGATAGCGAGGACCACCCAAGCCCAGTGAAGGAACTCAAGGCTATGACACTGGAGATGAAGGTGATGCCAGTCAGCTTCCCATACGGACAGGAACGTCAGGCCAATGGTATCAGCTCGCTCTGTGGATGTGAGGAGAACTTCCTCTTCCGCTTCGGCGACGGTGCAGGTAATCCAGTAGACAAGCTCCAGCTCGCAAAGGCTTCTATCGGTAACGCTTTCCACCCCGACAAGAAGGACCACTATGAGGCATGGGCTGAGAATCCATTCCCAACAGGTCAGTGGCTCCACTTCGCTGCCGTATACGATGGCTCATGGTTCCGCGTATACCTCGACGGTGAGCAGATTCAGGCTGTTGAGACTAAGGGCGGTACCATCAACCTCTCTATGGCATACAACGGTAACAACTGGGGCGACTGCTTCTCTATCGGTCGTTCGGCAGGCTACGCACGCTACTTCGATGGCTGCGTGAGCGAGTGCCGTGTATGGAATGTCGCTCGTACTCAGGCTGAGTTGCAGGACGGTATCTGCTACGTAGACCCAACTTCTGATGGTCTTGTTGCCTACTGGCGCTTCAATGGCGAGCTGCAGGACGACGGTACCGTACTCGACGAGACTGGTCACGGCTACAATGCTTCTATCTTCGGTAACATCCAGTGGAGAGAGAACAATAAGTGCCCGTGGTAAGACGTTAATTGATTTCGGGAAGATACCAACTATTAAAATAAACAAATCTAAAAAATAATCTTTATGAAACTCAACAAACTATTCATGTTGTTTGGTGGAGTACTCATGACGGGTGCTCTGCTCACAAGTTGTAGCGACGACGACAATAGCTATGACGTAAAAGGTAGTAGGGACAACCTCGCTTACTTCGAGGCACAGGCCCTGAACACTCCGTATGAGAGTACCATCACACTCACCCCAGCTGGTGCTATGGGGGCCGTAGGCGACGTTATGAAGGTATACTTCCAGCAGCCTGTAGGCAAGGATACACGCGTCACTGTTGCTGCCGACCCGATTGCAGCCCAGAACTACCTTGACGAGCACGAACTGAACTATACTCTCGTGCCCGAGGATCTGTTAGACTTCGGTCTTGCTTCAGCAACCGTTAAGAAGGGTACTATGGAATCTGAGGACGGTGTGATGGTCAGAATCAAGAACGACCGCATCAATGAGCTCAACGACCCCGAGGTGGAGCGCTGGTTTGCTGCCTTCACCATCGACGAGGTGTCAGGCGACGGAAAGGCATCTACAAGCCGTAGAACTTTCTATGCCATTATCAACACCGACATTCAGAATGTGTTGCATTTCGTTACCAATGACATCACATCGTGCGGAGTAGCCCATACTCCCGTGGGCATCATGGGTGACGTGTCGGTCGACCAGCCGTTCACATTCAGCGGTGCACTCAACTCCGATGCTACTATTACTCTGACACAGGACAACTCCCTCGTCGACCAGTATAACGAGAAGACTGGTTCTGAGGCTGTAGCCCTGCCTGCAGGACTGCTCGACATAACCAACGCTACCGTGAAGGTGAACGCAGGAGAGTCTGAGTCTGAGGAGAACATTCAGATGTCAGTACCTGAGTCAAAGCTCGATGAGATACAAGATGGTACATACGTTGTACCTTTCAAAATCTCTGTGACACGTCAGGACGGAACGACAGTCGACAATGCTGGTGTCTACTTCCTCGTTATTAAGTCTACTTCCAGTGCTATCAACGACGATGCTACAGAGATTGTAGGAACTCAGGCAGATTGTGCTGAATTCACCTGTATAGAGGCAGACAACCTTGACCCCGCTGCGTATGGTGATTTCGCTAGTTCTACAGGTTGGAACAAGGCTTGGTATTTCCTTGAGAAGAGAAATGAGGCTTCGTTTGTTGTAGACTTTGGCAAGACTTTGAACGTTGTCGGATTCTATTTAGAAAGCTACGTGATAAATGGTGCATACGTAGAAATCAGTAATGATAAGCAGAAGTGGTCAGGACTCGGCAATACAAGCGAACACCAGTATGTCGGCGTATACGACCAGTCTACTTGGACATATATGAGTGAGTATGTTCTCTATGGTGCAATGCCTGCACGCTATATGCGTGTGACACTGGATGTTAATTCCGAACACAGATGGTGGGACTGGTATAATAGCCTGAGCGACTTCCAAGTCTTTGTGCAGGAGTAAGTGAGTTAATACAAACTTAGAAGAACCTTAATACTCGGGGGGCGTGGATGATGAATCCACGTCCCCTTTCTTTGTTTTCTTTTCAGAAGACTCACTCGACTGTCGTAAACATCCGTAGAAATACCCGTTGTATCAGTCTTGGTCAAGGAGTAGCAGGGGCGAAGCTTCCCCTTTTTGTCTCGGTATTCAACCAGCTGAAATTTCAGCCCGTTAACTTTCTCCCATGCCGGCTCCATGTTTCTGATAGCTTGCATCACGTTCTTGTGCTCCTGAGCGATTATTTTCCTTAAAGAATGTTATAAGCAGGAGGCAGCGAATATTTATTGATGTTGGAGCGTCCACCGTCCACCCGTCCACTAAATATTGTTGTAATAAGCAAATTTAAACGCACCAATTTTTCGTAAAGTTAACCAACCAGTTTCATTTTTCTCTTTTTTTAATGTTTTGCTTATCGAAAATGGTCTGCCTGTTCTCCATTCTGTAACTTGTACCTTTGAGGTTTATCACTTCACACCTGTAGAGGATTCGGTCGAGCAAGGCAGATGCAAGGACTTCATCATCGAGAGTCTGAGCCCATTCTGTAGGGGCCTTGTTTGTAGTGATGATGATTGAAGTGTGCTCATGCATGGTGTTGATGAGATTGAAGAACCCTGCAGCATCTTCCTTGTTGATGGGGAAGAGCATGATGTCATCGATAGCGACCAGGTCAGCCCTGGCGATGCGGTTGTAATTACCCATGGCCGTTGGTGATAAGGATTTCATTTTGATGGTGGTAATCAGTTCTTCCATAGTCATCATATATGCCTTCTTGCCCTGCTTTACGGCCTCGTAAATGAGACCGCCTGCGATAAAGGTCTTGCCGGTACCGCTGGGTCCCATGAGGATGACATTGTATGCCTGGTCTACCCAGTTGAGCGTACGCAGTTCCTTCATCTCCTGCCTGTTTATGCCTGAGGAGTAATTAAAGTCAAATGCGTCGAGGTCGTGCTGCGATGGCAGGTGCGCCAGTGACAGCCTTCGTTGCCTGTCACGTTCCTGCCGGCCCTTCACCTCGTCCTTGAGCACCTGTGCGAGGAAGCTTATATAGGTAGGCTTCTCCATCTGCGCCTGGCAGATGGTGGTCTCCAGGTTCACCTTTACATAGTGCAGCTTCAGCAGCGTTGCACATTCCGTAATCGTCTGTTTGTCGTTCATCATCTGAAATACTGTTCAAAGGAGTTGATGGATGTGCGCTCAGGGCGTATGCTGCTTAGTTCGGGTGACACATTAGCCGCTTGCGGCTGTGGGATGGCGGACATGCCACTGCTCATCCTGATACTCTCGGAGGCCTCCATGAGCATCCTTGCATTGTAGGCCTTGCTCGTAAGGCAGCGCACGAGGGCTTCGCGCAGCACCTCGGGCTTATAGCCGTACATCTGGTGGATGATATAGCTGAGGTTCCTGCTGTAGTAGGCGGGCTTGCTCTGGCTGATTCCTGCCAGGAAGAGGTCCAGCGCCTCGATGTCACCGATATAGCCGTGTATCGTCAGTTCCTTGTCCGTGATACCTTCCCCTCTTGCAGTCTTGTGGGCGGGATCCTGCACCAGTACGCCCCTGACTTCGCTCAACGGGTGGTTGGCTATGCGCTTCCCCGTCTCCTTGCTGTAAATATGCAGATGTCCTTCCTGCTCCTCCACCATGACGCGGGTGCCGGCATTCTTGTAGGTGCCGCTTGGCACGGTATAATAGCTGCAGTGGTAGCTGATGGTGTTGTCCTTGCGCACGCTGTATTCCTTCATCTCCACTCTGGGGGGCACTGGGATGCCATAGTAGGGCTGCAGGTGGCCGCGCTCCTCCTCGAACACATCCGACGGTATGCGGTAAATGCCATGATGCAGGGAGCCGTTGCCTGTACGCTCAAGCCAGGCCAGGCAGTCCCCGTTCAGGTGGCCGGCATCCGTGAACAGCCTTCCCTTGAGGAAATTCTGCTTCACATACTTGACCACGTTCTCCACCTTGCCCTTGCTCTCAGGGTCTGACTTGCGGCAGAATACGGGCTCGAAGTGCTGCTGGTCGACAAATGCACGGAAACACTTGGTGAGAATCAGGTCGCCCAGGTTCTCGTCATGCAGCAATACCTTGTCCTGGTCATACAGCACTTTCTTTGGACGGCCACCGTAATATGTGAAGGCCAGCTCGTGGGCATACACCGTCATGGCGGTATTGAAAGGCTTGGTGCTGAAATAAACATACTTGTAGCGTGAGCGGCTGAGCACCATCACAAAGAAGTACACCTTCAGGTGCCTGCCGTCGGCACGCTGCATCCAGTACTCCCCGAAGTCTGCCTGGGCGTATTCGCCGAAGGGAAGATCGGGCAGTTTGTCGTAGGGACGGGGAGGACGCTCGGATTTAGGGATGGAGTACTTGGCACGGATATGTACCACATAATTGAAGACCGTCTTACTGCAGATGCCTTCCACCGCCTTGCCATACACCTCTTTCAGATGATCCTCTATCTGCTTGCTGGAGTAGCTCGGACAGCTGCGAAGCTCCTGCAGGACAAAACCCTCATACGCATCCATCTTGTGCGTATAGTTACGACTGTAGGCCTCGCTGGAGAGAAACTCCGACTCAGACATGTGAAGATACTTGCTTACACGATGCCTGTCAATACCCAAATTGCGAGAAATCTGGCTACGACTTTGACCCTTTGAAAATAATTCCTTAATTTTGTACCACATTATTAGTTTCTTTGTGGAACCGGTGATGCTGGGAGTATTCATTCTACACTTTATTTGTCTTGTCAACAACAAAGGTAGTGAATACTTCCTTTTTTTGCACCACCTAATCCCGATTGTTATCACTTACCATAGTTGGTTATTTAACTTTGCCAATTTCTGGTGGTTTAAAATTACGAAATTTTGGCGCTTCAAAGTTACGTATTACACACAGATGGACACGGATGATTTTTGTCCAGCAGATCTCGCTGATTTTCTTAGACGACCACGGATAACACGGATGCACACGGATGATTTTTTTTGTCCAGCAGAAATGTGTTTGTCCAGCAGATCTCGCAGATTTAGCAGAATTAGTTTTTGATTTTTAGAAAATCTGTGTGAATCTGTGAAATCTGTGAGAGAACTAAAAACTAAAAACTAAAAACTAGCCCCATAGGGATATAAAGCGTCCAACGTCCAACGTCCAATAAATCTAAAAATTGGTTGTTGTTCAGCCGTTTTTTCTGTCGTGTGGATCGGGTATGATAATCTTGCCTTCGGGTCGGTCTCCTATCCATATTTTCGGGCGAAGCCCAAAGAACGCTGTTCTTTTTGGAAAGGAGGGCGGCCGTCCGCTCACCGTGGCTTTCGGGGCCGTCCTCCTCTGTGGTTCACTTTGTCTGTCTGGCTTGTGCCTTTGGCTCACGTCTGGTGTCCCAGAAAGCGGCAATGTAGAGGGCATCGCCTTTTACATAATAGACAATCTTGTTGAGCCGACGTACTATGATGCTGCGGTAGGTTTGTCTAATTCCTCTACCTGATGCAACTGGGCGGCGGCTCGCTTATGCCAGTGAATCTTCATACGCTTACTTTTTCCTTGTGGTGGAACACTTCGTCGTTAGTCAGGTACTCACCGGCCTCAAAGGCGGCTTCTGCCTCGTCAAGCATTTCGTCAATCTCCTGCATCGTGTAG
>ODAI011581826.1_pt1 | contig 27276 bp, 24 predicted proteins | sample 1539321 | NCBI WGS metagenome assembly ODAI01 (sample SAMN02144231, study PRJEB22623) | gut metagenome | biome: sheep rumen | host: Ovis aries | place: New Zealand
AAACATCCTTGCCGAAGCGTTGCGTGTCAAACAAACGGGCGGGGCATCGTCCGTCATGGCGAGACACTGTAAGACCGGCATAAGTCGGCAGGTGTCGCTTGAGCCTGGAATCCTCTGCCTCTAGGCAGGGGAGGATGTCAACGTTCCGGACAAGATCGACCGTGAAACCTACAATGCCCTGATTGCGCTCAAGAGTAACCCTGCGCGCCAGCAGTACCTCGACTCGATCAGACCGCGCCTGTCCCCGGCAAATTACGAGGCGGCTGTCCGGCGTCTTGACAACACGATCGCCCATGCTGAACGGCTCGGGCAACAGCAGCGGATCATTGAGATCGGTCCGAACGGGCAGAACGGCTGGCTCGGTGCCGACGAGGTCCCGCGCGCAACGGGCACAATCCAGGTGCAGCGAGGCCGCGGAGACGTCAAGAATATCGGCGGCAAGATCGCGAAGGAGTCCAACGAGGTCTTCTGCCCGTCCTACTTTGCCCGCGATGGGCTGGACAAAATTTTTGCCTGAGCTTGCTGATCCGGTTTTGGCCGGGAACCAAGGCGGGGATGAAGTACGGAATTGTTCGGCAGTTTTCTTTGCCGGAGAGCACGGGGAATTCGCTAAGAGAGCCCTGTTGGTTCTAGGGTCTTTTATGGTATCTCGATATGATTTTGTTTGATCTCGGGAAAATACCGAAAAAAAGGCTTTATTCCAGAATCGGACTGCGTATAATGCAATCAATTCCGCAGCATCGGACAAGAATTCCGAATCCTTCTGGCCGCATGCTGCAGCGTCTCTGGAAACAGATATTTCAGTATCAAGGAATGATCTCATGCCGTCTACTGCAGAACTGATTCATCACCTCAACGAAGTCACAGGGCTCGGGCTTGCCCTGGACGAGAACAACGCCGCAGCGTTCCAATACGAGGGCCGCAACGTCCTCCTGCAGTTCCAGCCCGAACTGTCCGTCTGTCTGATCCACGCCGAAGTGGGCACGCTTGAGAGAGCCGCGCTTCCCGGCGCCGTCCACGAGCTGCTCGAAGCCAATCACCTGCTGAGCGACACACAGGGCGGAGCGCTCAGCTGGTCGCGCCAGACGAATGTGGTGAGCATGAACTTTCTTGCCTCGACTGCGACCGCCGAGGCCTTCATCAATCAGCTCAACCGCGCGCTCTCGGCAGCCGATGTCTGGACCGAACGCATCATCCAGATCAACTCCGAAGCGCAGGCGCGCCTTGGCGAGCATCTCAGGCGGCTCCACGAACAGGGCGGAGCCGCTGATGTTGCCGGCAGCCAGGAACTAGGGGAACATGGAGACTTCCAATTCGTCTCCCACATGATCCATATCTGAGCAATTTTTTCCGAGGCGGGGAGCCCGGGCTCCCCCCTCCACCCCCTCTCCACTTTTGTCCCCAAGAGGAACGTGTCATGCCAAACGGTGTCAGCAATCAGAACATCCAGCAAACCTACACTCTGAACCAGTTCACGGAGCTGGCGGCAAAGAGCAATGACAATCAGGAGCTGCGCATCCGCAAGAGCAACCATGAGCTCAGCAATACGCCGCTCGGCTTCATTTCCCGCAATGTCGGCTCGACGCATGCACAGTCCAATACTGCAGTGACCAATGCGTTCAAGGCCGCGATTCAGAGCGATCCGCGCTATGCAGGCCTTGCCGACAAGCTTGCGGCCACGCTCGATACCTCGCTTCCTCCCAACGAGCCGCTCACGCCCGCAAAGGTCAAGCAGGCTGTGAACACCGCAAACCAGATGCTGAAGGCGAATCTGCAGGCAAATGTCGCGGCAAGGATGCTTTCGGCCACCGATGTCATTCCGAAGGCGCTCGAGGCCGAATTCAGAAGTTTTACCGAGACCTATCTCAATGCCCACCCGGATGTCGATCTCCCGCCGATTCTCGCCAAGGACGAAGGCAATCTCACCGAGAAGCAGATGAGCCTCTCGAAAACGGAAAAGCAAAACGCCATGATCGAGTTTGACTCAGCGCAAGCGCAAAAGCTGGCGAAGCTTCTGACGGACTTCCTCAGCCAGTCCGGCCGCGAGGTCACCAGCCTGGTGAAGATTCCCGATAAGTACCTGAGCGCCGATCCGGCCAAGGCCGATGCGTTCGCCAAGCTCGTTTTCAAGCATGGCGACGACTTCAGCGCCGAGGGACTGCAAAAAATCATGGACGGCGTGTTCCAAGCCGGAGAGCCCCTCGGTGCCGGGTTCAGGCGGTGTCTTGACACCAAGATCGCGAATACGGCCGGAACAATCACCAACGGATCCGATGGGGTGAACCTCTTCAACATTCTTTCGGCGCAGGATCTTGAGGCAATCGACGCGGCCCTGAGCGGTGAGCCGATGAAGAAGGTGACGACTCGGGCCTCGCTGCTCAAGGGCATGCATGAAGCGCTCATCCAGTTTGTCAAGGCCTACCCCGAATTCAAGACGCCCGGAGCGAAGGAAAGCGCAGAGCTCTCGGTCCTGGTGAACAAGCTTTGCGCCGGTGCGATGCAGGAAAAAGCCACCCAGGAAGGCATGCGCGAGATCTGCTTTGACCACATGTTCGATCGCCTGCTCACGGCCGACGCGCTCAAGGCCGGGGACAAGAGCCTGTTCGAGCATCTGGGCATCAATCCGCAGATCGCTCTGAAGATGCTCAACCAGCCGAATATGCGCGCAGAGCTCCGGGCAACGGTCCAGGGGCTTGGGCAGTTCCGTACGGCCGATCAGATTCTGCAGGCCGTGACTGAGAAGGTAAGCGGCTTCCTCACCGCAAACCAGGCGATGCTGCAAAAGCTCAACGGCCTGCCTGCAGACCTGCAGGATGCGGCTGTGAAGCTTGCCTTCCCCGTTCAGGATCTGCTCTCCCGCATGGCCGATCCCAACACGAGCCAGCCGCAGCTGCTGGATAAGTTCAATGCGCTCGCGACCATGCTGGCCGACCCCGAGATGACCGATGCTGAGCGTGCTCGGGCCTTCAACGAAGTGGTTCGTGCGCTCGCAGGAACGGCTGGCGAGATTTCCTCTCTTGCAAGCCAGAGCTGGCCCGCTCTTGAGGAGCTTCTCGGACAGATCTACGCGATTGGCGCGGACAAGAATCAGCCCCAGCTGGTGCGCAATGCATGCAAGCAGACGGCTGAAATCATCGAGGCCATGCATTTTGCGCTTGATTCGGCGCTCAAGGCTGCGGATCCCCAGAGCCAGGGCCTGCGGCCGATTTATCCCGTTCCGTTTGACGGTCTGCCTGATACCGCCGACCTGCTTGCCGCCAGACTCCTTGAGAATACCAGCAACAGGCCCGTTCAGCGCAATGCCTCTCCCGCCGAGATCTTTGCGGCCATGCAGCAGCTCGACGCCGATCCGGAGCTCGTTCACAACAGAGCCGAAATCAAGGCGAAAATGGAGGAGCTCAGGTGCGCCGACTACAAGCTGGTCGCGGCCATGTGCAGCTCCTCGAGTTCAGCCAGACTCGCCATTAAGAGCTATGCAATCGGAGGCAGCGCCGACCTGTACAACTTCTTCCTTGATGTTGATCTGATCGGCAAGAGCATGGACGCGCTGCGGAAGCAATTTCCCGGGTACAACCCCGACGAGCTCAAGCAGATCTTCATTGACCTCGCTCTGACCTATCATGCGCCCGAGAAGCAGGCCGAGATTCTTGACAACCTCACTTCCGAGACCAACAGGGATCTCTTCGCCGTCCTGAATCACTACACCAAGCTCGAAGATGCAGTCCCGAACAATGTGCTTGACTCCTACACGGATACGCAGAAGAGGTCGCTGGCGGCGGCCAAGGACGGACTGGACTTGTTTGCCCGGATAGCCCGCACGCTCGGCAACAAGCTCGGACGTCCGGTTCCTGACCCGCTGTTCGATCCCAACAGCACCAAGACGATTTACGACCTGCCGTACGAGAACCGGTTTGCCAGTTCGATGGCCTCTTCGTTCCCCAAGAGCTGCGGTTTGACCGAGGAGGCGCTGTGTGCCATGAAGAACAATCTGAGCACCGAGAAAAAGGATCAGCTCAAGCAATTCATTCAGGCATTGAAGGTTCCCTCCCAGGGCCAAGGCAAGCCGGACAACGTCGGCGCCTACTCGACGAACACCGATTTCCCTGTCAAATTCGTCGACGGCAAGGGCGAGGAGCAGGAATACAGCTGGAATGTCAGAAATTTCAACATTCTCGCGGCGTACAAGTCCGAAGAGCTTTCCGCCCTACTCGATCAGACCGGAGGAAAGCCGAGTGCCGCGCAGCTCTGGCAGGCTCTTCATGGCGGCAATGCCCCGGCCGGTCTGACCATGGACAATTTCGTTGAAAAGTACATGTCGGCGATGGTTCAGGAGATTCATGCCTACGGACAGCTGGTCGGCAACCCGTCCATGGATCCTGATTTCTTAATCCAGCTTTGCCTCGATACCTCCGGCCTCTCTCCGGCCATGCTGCTCGAGAAGTTCTCCAACTGCCAGCATGAGGACGTGGTCTTTACAATTGACGACCAGCAGGGCAAGAAAGGCTTCTTCGAAGATACATTCACGGGAGATGGATACTGGGATGGCAGTGGCCATTACGGCTTTGACTTTGATTCGACGCGAGCAAAAATGCCCCCGGGATCGTTTGACAACGGCTCCGAGGAAGGCTGCAAGATTACCGTGATTGACGCCCAGGGCAAGGAGGTTGTCTTTACGCAGCAGCAGTACCGCGAAACCGAACCGCGGGGCAAGGCGCCGTACCTGCAGAACATCACGGATGCCGCCAGTTCGATCTGCGCCAACAACAAGCAGCTCGGAAGCGTCGGGAGGTGCACCACGCAGGCGATTCAGATGGGGCTTCGCTACGCGGGGTCCATTTACCGCGATGTCACCGGCGGAGCCGGCGAACATACGGCGCTCGACCACCATATCAGCAAGCTGCCCAACGGCAACGTGCAGGTCAAGGTGACCGAGAAGCCCGGCTCGCTCATGAAGTTCAACATGGTGTTCGAAGTTGACCAGAATGGCGTTGGGTACATGAAAGAGGGCTCGATCACGTATCCGTCGCTCGATAAGATCAACGCCTACAACCAGACGCATCAGCTGAAGATCAAATAGCGATTTGCGCCGCGGGGCTGGATCCGAGAAAGCGGCTTGCCGCTCCGGATCCGGCCTCTCAAGACGGAAAAGGCCGCGAAACTGACTTTCGGTTTTCGCGGCCTGCTCATATCCGAAGCTTTTCGTGCAGTTTGCTCTGCAGCTCATCCCGGCCGCACCGCGGCCGAGTCAGGTTTTCCCCCTCCCCTCGAATTATCCCTGACATGACGGTTTGCTGTTTAGGTATCATGATACAATACTGTTAATGCATACTCTTTCTTTGATTTTAGTGGTGTTCACGAGGCATTCGGAAGCACTTTAAATGATAAAATTCATAAAACGTGCAACCTGATTGCGTGTTCGTTCAATTCTCTGCCGGAGTCCGGTAAACAGGGTCACTATGAGAATCGATTTTCACGAATTTACAAGCCTGCTCAAGGAGCTGCGGCCGGATGCCATGGAACCGCAGCACGGCGTCATCAGCCTCGCTCTTGATGGGCGCACTCTGACTTTTGTCCATGCGCCGGACGATCCGGACAGCGTTCTGATCCGCACGCGCGTGCTCAGCCTCTCCGAACTGAGCCAGCCGGGCGAATTTGCCAAGGCCGCACTCTCGGGCAATTTCTTCTGGCACGCTACGCGCGGCGCAAAGCTCTCGGTGGGGTCCGACGACGTGGTCTACCTCAGCGAAAGCCGCCTGCTTGAAGAGCTTTCCGACCCCGACTCGATCATTTCGGCGATCGAAGACTTCATGGACACCGTCACCGACTGGCAGATAAGGAGCCGCCTCTATGCTTAAGGAACAGTTTTCCCAGATTCTGCAGGAGCTCTCGGATCTGACGGGAGTCGAAATGCGGCCGAACGAAGAAACCGGCGCCACCACCTTTCTCATCGACAGCGAAGTCATCGTGAACCTCACCTATCTTGACGAGTCGGACACGATCCTCATCTTCAGCCCCGTCGGAGGCTTTGGAAAGCTCACGGACGCGGACGCAGGCGCCAAGGCTCTTGCGCTTCTCAAGCTCACGGACATCGGCAGAGAGTGCGGGCATGTCACTCTGGCGCTCGACGAGGATGCAGAGCTTGTGCTCGCCATGGACCGGCGCAGCGCGCTCACCATCACCACCGTCGACATCCTTGCCGCCTGGGTGGAATTCCTCGTTCAGGCCGTGCGCACTACGCGCGAATATTTTTCCGAACACTTTCCCCTGCAGGAGGAGTAGCCATGCCCCCTGTCGACAGCGTTGCCAGCAGAAGCCAGTCCTTTTCTCTGAACGAGATCAAGAATCCCTCCGGGAACGACATCGAGCAGAACAGTGAGCCGCGGCTCTCGGCTCCTCCCTCGCCCAGCATTTCCCAGAACGGTCTGAACGATCCGGGAATCGATCAGGCCATCAATGGCGGCAGCCAGTCCATTCTGAACGGCGGACAGAGCGCCTCCAATCTCGTTGCGCAGCATCAGGTCACTACGGGCAAAGACTGGGATTTTTCCCATGCCAAGGGGATGCTCGAGATCGTGCAGCAGTCGGTCGGGCACATCAAGGATACCGTCAGCGGCAAGGCGATCGGTCAGTTCACCGCAGAAGTGAGCGCCGCGCTGAACAGCTACATCAAAGCGCATCCAGAGCTGACTCGCGAGCAAACTCAAGTGCTCGTCGACGATCTGAAGGCGATGCTGCAGGTTGCGGGCGAGGTCACGGCCGCCCGCTCCGAGCTTGTCAAGGAAATTCCCGACGGCTCGGATTACAAGGATCCGGAAACGGCTCTTGCGGCGGTGAGAAAGGGGTTGCGCTCGTTCAGATACCAGACCCAGGTTGCCGCCAACGCAATGAATTCCGACGCCTACAACGTTCAGAAAATGGACGTTTCCGAAGGGGCAATGCGCGGAATCCAGAACTTCTTCACGGGCACCAAAACCGTTGTCACTCAGGAAAAGCTTGCGCAGATCCAGACTCTAGAGGCGAGTTTTGAGCAAAAGGCCGGACAGCTTCTGCAAAAGCTTCAGACACTCGCCCCGGACCAGCCATGTCCCCAGATGCCCGAGAACTTCAGGCTCTCTGCCACAATCGGTGACACGCTCGAGCTCTGCCACCGCACGAACGACCAGATCCGCGGCTATCAGGACAAGAAGTCCACCGAGTCGACTCTGCGCACCATGCTCGAGCCCATCTGCGAGAAGGGAGGCAGCCACAAGGTCACCCTCTCGCTCTCCGCCTCAGCGATGCTCGGGCTGGGCTTCGCCCCCAATGTCGTCGCCGGACTGAACATTACGGGCAGCTGGCAGGTCACGGCCGACGTGTCGGCTCCCGGAGGCAACAAGCCGATCGATGTCACCTTCCGCCTCAGCACCGGCCTGGAGGGCAAGCTTCTCGGCAAGGCAGGTCTGGTTTTTACCGATGAAAACAAGAAAAGCTCACTGGCTGCCGGCGGACAGCTGTCTGGCTTTGTCACCCGCTCCTACGCAAGCCTTGACGACTTGATTCTGGATGCCGGCAGGAACTGGCTTGCCACCTCCCGCTCCCTGCCCCACGCCATCCTGGGAACGATCGGATCAGTCATCGGCAAGCTCGGCACCAAGGCGTTCCGCAAGATCGGAAGTCACGCCGGCGACACCATGCAGAACCAGCAGGACTATCTGGCTTCGCTCAAGACGCGGGGTGTCGTGAGCAACCTTGACGGCATTCTCGCTAGCCGCGCCAATCCTGTCATCGTGGCGCACAGGAGCGGATTGACGGGACAGGTCTCAGGGGACTTTTCGGCCGAGTTCGGCCTTGGCGATAAAGTCTCCAGCATCTCCGGCCAATTCGGGGGCCAGTTGCAGCGCGACTGGATGGTCAAGGGCCGCACCTATGCGCCGGTCGTCCAGAATATCCGCAATGCCGACAGGGAAACGCTGATGAGCCTGCTGCGCAATCCCGACGGCATCGACGGCAAGACGAAACCGATATTGCCCATTGCAGACACATATGACGACCTGAGCGATCTATACGACACGGTCATCAGCATGTGCAAGGAGATGCCGCCCAGGAACGATGTGGATTGGGCGCATTTTGCCAATCGGCTCCGCACGCTGATGATCATAGCAGAGCGGCTCTATCAGGACGGCGGCATCAGCCGCGAGCAAGCCGACCGGCTCCTGGAGCGGTGCTCGAACCCGGAGATCAAGCTGCCGCCCGATATCTATCGCGAGTACCTGATGGACAGCACGGGCAACGCAAAGCCCGCAAAGATCAGAACCGCTGTTTCTGGCGAGGTCTCGATCGATGTGTTCGACTCGCGCATCAAAGGCTTGACGAAAGCGGCAGAAGGGATTAAGAACCCGATCCTTTCGGCGGCTGCCCAAACCGGCATTGACGAACTGCGCCAGCAGTCGGGGCTTGACTCGAAGCTGAAATACAGCTATTCCTCTGAAAAGCCGGCTCGTCCGGGCGAGGATCCCCGTCCCTGGGAAAACACCAAGAAGACAACGCATCAGATCACCGTCACAGGTTCCGTGCCGGGCAGAGTCTTCTTCGATTTTGCTGCGCGCCTGCTCATGAAGAAGGGCGAGCAGCCCGATGCTCCCACGCAGCACTCGCTCGGCACCATTGTCAAGGATTCCATCAAGGATCTCCCTGGCAAAGAAGGCAAGGAAATTTTGGGTGCCATCCCGCAGCTACTGATTGCATTGGTCAAGGAGAATGCAAAAGCCACCGTGGCCAAGTGGGCTGCCGACCCCAAGAAGGCTGAAGTGCTTGCCAACTTCATCAAGAATAATCAGGACAAGTCGCTCGACATTCTGACGAAAGCCGCGGAATGGGCTGCTGATCACCCGGAGGAAGCATTCGAGACCAGACTGACAGCCGGTCTGACGGTTGCCAGCAACAGCATTTCCAATGACTACACCGGCGAGAAGGTGCTCAAGCTGGATTTCGTCGATGGAAAGTGGGCGACCATTGGCGTGTTCCAGGACAGCAAGAGCAAGTTCGGCATCAACTTCAAGCCCTGGGGCAAGGAAGATGAAACGGGCGTATCCCTCTCGTACGCCGTGACCGATTCGGTCAAGGAGCGCGGCGTGGTTGTCAACTCGTCCGTCACGATGCTGATGGGACACGCCGAGCAGTTCATCCTTGCAAATACGGACATCACGGCGCAGCCGGGCAGCAACCAGAGCTTCAAGAACTATCTCACCAAGAACCTGCCCGTTGTCAAGAAGGCTCTTGCGGAGATCAACTCGAAGGAGAATATCAACATCTACCTCAAGGCGCTCGGCGCGGCCAAGAACGATCTGGACCAGCAGATCAAAATCCAGGATGCGCGCCAGAAGCTTGTGGCTGTCACAGAAAAAGAGACCTCAACCGATGCCGAGTGGGTTGAAGCGACGCACGACTTCATCATGGCGATGACGAACGCGTTCCGCAGCAGCTTCAAATAGGCGTAGGTGCGTTCCATAGCCGCGGGCTGTAGAATCCGCCCGTGGCGCACTCTTCAGCCGGATCCCCTCCCGCAAAACGAGAGGGGATCTCGTCTTTGAGTCTTCTGAAGGCCGCGCCGGGATTTTGATTTTTTGTTATGGATCAGGGAATTTTCATCCATTCGATCGGCACGGTGAGCTGCGCCGGGGCGAGCGTGCCGCGTCTCAGGCAGACGCTGCTCGGCCTTGCCCCTGCCGAAATGGCGGTCACCAGCCGCGTAGTTGCGGGCAGAGCGCTCCATTACGGCCTCATTCCCGAGAAGTGGCTCACGAAAACGCCTCTTGCGGGAGACTTCGCGACGCGCACCTGCCGCATCATCCAGACGGCGCTCGAAGCGATGCCGGAAATTCCCCTGGCCGTGAAGCGCTTTGGCGCCCGGCGCGTGGCGGTCGTCGTCGGCTCCTCCACAAGCGGCATCGAGGAGGCGCAGGCAGGGTTCGAGGCCTGCGGCACGGACGAGCCCCTGCCCGCTGGCTTTCCGATCCGCCGCATGAATCTCGCCGAGCCCGCGCGCTTTATTGCCGCCCAAACCGGGGCGGCTGGCCCCGCCTACTGCATCTGCAACGTGTGCGCCGCAGGCGCCATGGCGATCATCTCCGCGGCGCGGCTGCTCGCCGAGGGCTATGCCGACGCCGTCATCACGGGCGGAATCGACGCGTACTCGCGCCTCACGACGCTCGGGTTTTCGGGCCTTGGCGCCCTTTCCGAGACCGAGTGCCTGCCCTTTTCCGCCGAGCGGCGCGGGATCAACCTCGGCGAAGGCGGCGCGCTCCTTCTTCTCACGCGCGAAAGCGCCCCGATCCGGCTCTGCGGCTGGGGCGAAACAAGCGACGCGCACCACATTTCCTCGCCCGATCCCACGGGGGATGGAGCCGCCCGGGCAATGCGCGAGGCGCTCACCCGCGCGCGCCTTGCCCCGGGCGACATCGACCTTATCCTTGCGCACGGCACCGCCACGGTCCAGAACGACGCGATGGAGGCCAAAGCCGTGCAGACGGTGTTCGGGAGAGAGACGCCCGTTGCGGGATTGAAGCACCTCACGGGCCACACGCTTGCCGGCGCCGGGGCGCTGCAGGCCGCGATCGCCGCGGCGCTCCTTACGGACAACCCCGCCGGAGCCCTGCCGCGCGCATTTCCAGGGGGCGCGCCCGACGAGACGCTTCCCGCCCAGATTCTGAGAGCCCCGCGGGAGCTCGGACGGCCGCTCCGGGCCATTCTTGCAAACGCATTTGCGTTCGGGGGCTCGAACGCCAGCCTGTTATTCTCAGGGGAAAACCATGCCTGACTTCAGCGATCTGCCGCCAATTGACATTCCCCTCACCGATCTTCTGCCTCAAAAGGCGCCGATGCTGCTCATCGGCAAGGCCTTCGGCACCGAAGGCGGCGTCGTGGCGAGCGAAACGACGCTCGGCAGGGAGCACGAACTCTTCATTCAGCCTTCTGGCGTTTTCGGCAGCTGGATTCTGCTCGAGCTCATGGCGCAGACGATCGGCATCTTCGCGGGCCTGAGGAACCGCGCTGCAGGCAGCGGTCCGCGCATCGGGTTCATTCTCGGCACCCGCAGCTTTACCGCCGCGGTCCCCGCATTCCGCCCGGGAGAGACAATCCGCGTGACGGCCGAGTGCCTCGCCTACTTCGAGTCCGAGCTGCCGAGCCAGTTCGAGTGCGTGGCATACAGGGAAGGCGCCGAATTCGGACGCGCCAGGCTCACCGTCTACCAGCCAGAAAAAATTCCGCAATTTTCCTGATTTTGAAAGAAATGACATGACTTCAGAGATGCAATCCGTCCTTGTCACCGGCGCTTCGCGCGGCATCGGAAGAGCCGTCGCGGTGGCGCTTGCGCGCGAGGGCTACTTCATTGTCGCGCACGCCTCCCGTCCCTCGGACAATCTCAACGAAACGATGCAGGCCGTCGCAGACGCGGGCGGCATGGGCCGCACGCTCACGTTCGACGTCACGGACCGAGAGGCCGCGCGGGAGACGCTCCTTGCGGACGTCGCCCGGCACGGCGCCTACTACGGGATCGTCGCCAACGCAGGCATCAATCGCGACGGAACGTTTGCGGGCATGGAAGAAAAGGACTGGGACGATGTGATCGCAACGGATCTCACGAGCTTTTACAACGTCGTGCAGCCCCTCGTGATGCCCATGGTGCGGCGCAGAAAGCCGGGGCGCATCGTCGTGATGAGCTCGGCTTCGGGCGTGATCGGCAACCGCGGCCAGGTGAACTATTCGGCTGCCAAGGCCGGACTCATCGGTGCCGCCAAGGCCCTTGCCCTGGAGCTTGCAAGCCGCTCGATCACCGTGAACGCCGTCGCCCCGGGCCTCATCCAGACCGAGATGGTGACCGACGAGGTGCTCGGGCACGCCCTGCCCTTCGTGCCGATGGGCCGCGCCGGAACGGCCGAGGAAGTGGCCGCCGCCGTCGTCTTTCTCATGAGCCCCATGGCGGGCTACATCACCCGTCAGGTGATCAGCGTGAACGGAGGCCTCGCATGAGCAATCGCCGCGTCGTCATCACGGGAGCCGGAGCCATCAGCCCGCTCGGCAATGACTGGCCGAGCGTGAAGGAAAAGCTCCTTTCCTATACCAACGCCGTGCGCGTGATGGAGGAATGGCGCGACATCGAGGGACTGCGCACCGCCGTGGGGTGCCCCGCCGCCCCCTTTGCGCTCGATCCCGCCCGGTTCAACCGCAAGTCGATGCGCTCGATGGGACGCGTGGCGCTACTGGCCGTCCTCGCGGCCGACAAGGCTCTTTCCGAGGCCGGCATCACCGAGGACATCGTCAGGAGCGGGCGCCTCGGGATCGCCGCGGGCTCGAGCGCCGGCGCGCCCGGAGCGATCGGAGACGTCGCCCGGCTCATTCTCAACCGCTCCACGGTCGGCATGACCGCCAACACGTACGTGAAAATGATGGCCCACACGGCCCCCGTCAACATCGGAGTGTTCTTCGGCATCAAGGGCCGCATCATCACGACAAGCTCGGCCTGCACGTCCTCCTCCCAGGGCATCGGCTACGCCTATGAGACGATCCTGTCGGGCCGCCAGGACTACATGCTCGCCGGAGGCTCGGAGGAGCTTGACGCGTCGGATGCCGCCATCTTCGACACGCTCTTTGCGACGAGCACGGAATTCAACACCGAGCCCAAGAGCACTCCGCGCCCCTTTGACGCAAGGCGCGACGGCCTCGTGATCGGCGAAGGCGGCTGCATGCTGGTTCTGGAAGAGCTCGAGTGCGCAAAGCGGCGCGGCGCGCACATCCTTGCCGAGATCGTGGGCTTCGGGACGAACTCGGACGGCACCCACATCACCAGCCCGCAGTCCGGGCAGATGGCGCAGGCCATGCGTCTTGCGCTCGAGGATGCGGGGCTCGAGCCGGGGCAGATCGGCTACATCAACGCGCACGGAACGGCAACGGATGCCGGAGACCGGGCTGAAAGCCATGCGATGGAGGCGGTGTTCGGAGCGAACACGCCCACCTCGACGCTCAAGAGCTACATGGGCCACACGCTCGGCGCCTGCGGCGCGCTCGAAGCCTGGATGACGATCATGATGATGCGCGAGGGGTGGTTCGCCCCGACGATCAATCTGACGGAAGTGGCCCCCGACTGCGCAAAGCTTGACTACATCACCGGCGTTGCGCGCGAAATCCGCACCGACCATGTGATGAGCAACAACTTTGCCTTCGGCGGCATCAACACCTCCCTCATCTTCAAGCGGTACGAGGAGTAGCGCCATGAGAAAGCGCAGCAGAACACCGGAAATCATCGAGGCGATGTCCCGTGCCCAGCAGATCGCCTTCGGCCCCTTCGTCTTCGCGGCCTGCGTGAGCGCCAAGCGACTGGGAATGCTCAAGGTCCTCGGCCAGTCCGGGGGGCTCACGCGCGAAGAACTTGCGGAGCGCATGCACCTGTCCCCCTATGGGGTGAAGGTGCTCGCCGACATGCTGGTGCCGGCGGGCGTGCTGCGTTCCGAGGCCGGAAAACTCTTTCTCACCAAGGTGGGCGAGTGCCTCGAGTGGGATCCGCTCACGGGCGTGAACCTCGATTTCACGGCCGACGTGTGCTTCAAGCCCCTTGCGCACCTTGAGGAGGCGATCCGGGAGGAGCGCCCGGCGGGCCTGTCCGAGTTCGGCCCCTGGCCCACGGTCTACGAGGCGATGCCGCATCTGCCGCCCCAGGTGCTCGCAAGCTGGCTGCGGTTTGACCACTATTACTCGGAGACGGCATTCCGCGAGGCGCTGAAGCACCTTGCCGGGCTTGCCCCGCGCCGCATCCTTGACATCGGCGGCAATACGGGCAGATTTTGCGAGCTTGCATTGAAGGCGCTTCCGCAGGCGAGCGTCACGCTCATCGACCTGCCCGGCCAGTGCGCGATGGCGCGCAGCAACGCCGCGCTTGCCGGCCTGGGCGAGCGCTTTGCAACGGCGCCCGTCGACTGGCTGGATCCCGAGGCGATGCCCGAAACGGGCGGTCCGGCCGACCTCATCTGGATGAGCCAGTTCCTTGACTGCTTCTCGCCTGATGAATGTCGGAGCATTCTGGCAAGAGCCCAGCGCCTGCTTGCCCCGGACGGGACAATCGCCATTCTCGAGTGCATTCTGGACAATCAGGACTATGAGGCCGCGCACATGAGCCTTGCGGCGACGTCCCTGTACTTTACGGCGGTCGCAAACGGCAACTCGCGCTTTTTCAGGCGGGATGAGCTGGCCGCGATTCTTGCGGACAGCGGCCTTGACATCGAGCGGGAGATCCACCCGATCGGCGCCTCGCACACGCTCTTTCTGTGCAGGAGCGCGCGGGAGGACGGCGCATGCTGATCCACGTCGCCGCCATCGCTTCCGGCACCGATGCATCCGCACGGGCGGTGCCGCCCATGATCCGGCGCAGGCTCGCACCGATCGGCAGGATGGCGCTCGGGGTGCTCTCATCCCTGGCGCCGGATTCGGAAATCCCCATGGTGTTTGCCTCAAGCTGGTCGGATCCCGCGAAAGGCGCCGAACTTCTCATGCAGGCGATTGGCGAGTCGGCTGTGAGCCCCATGGGGTTTTCAGGCTCCGTGCACAACGCGATCGGGGCGACGGCCAGCATCTGGCTCAAGAACCGGCTTGCCTACCGCTCGGTGAGCGCCGGCGCGGAGACCACCGAGGCGGGGCTCCTTGAAGCCGCGATGGCGCTCAGCGAACATGAGAGCGTGCTCTTTGTCCGGTATGAAGACGCGCCTCCTTCCCTGTACAGCAATCTTGACATCGCGGATCTCCCGGGCGAGCCCTATGCCTGGGGGCTGCGCCTTGTGCGGGAGCCGGGCGACGGGATCCGGACGGTGCGCATCGAGCGCACGGGCGAAGGCGCATCGAAGCGGGATGCCGCCGAGGAACTCGCCTTTCTCACCGATGCCGCGAGGACGAGTCTGCAGCATGGCCCATGGCTTTGGGAGAAAGTGCCGTGACGGAGCTTTTTCGGCGCATCGAGTACGGATACCGGGTGGTCTTCACCGGGCTTGCCTTCATCCTCTTTGCCCTCATGGGGCTGGGATTCCGCTTTCTCGCCTGCCCGGCTCTCAACCTCACGATCCGGGATCCAAAGCGCAGAGCCCGCGCCGCGCGCTCGGTCACGCATGTGAGCTTCGGCCTTTTCATTTCCCTCATGAAGGCCCTGCGGCTCATGACGTGCGAGATCCACGGCGCGGAGAAGCTCCAGCGAAGCGGCCTGCTTATCTGCCCGTCGCACCCGACGCTTCTAGATGTCGTGATCCTCATGAGCGTGGTGAAGAACGCCAACTGCGTGGTGAAGGCGGCGCTCCTTGCAAACCCCTACCTCAAGAGTCCGGTGCGCACCTGCGGATTCGTCTCGAACGACTCGGGCGAGTCGCTCATCGAAGACTGCTGCGCGAGCCTGCGGAATGGGGACAACCTCATCATCTTTCCCGAGGGCACAAGAACCCGCCCCGGGCAGGAGCCGCATTTCCAACACGGAGCCGCGGCGGTGAGCCTTGCAAGTGCCGTTGCCGTGACGCCCGTGCGCATCGAGTGCGTTCCGCCCACGATCAGCAAGGGAGCCCCGTGGTACCGGGTTCCCGAGCGTAGAATGCACTTCACGATTCATGTGATGGATGATATGAATGTCGCCCCGTACCGCGAGGAGCTCGCAGCACGCGGCAGACCCATCGCCGTCCGTCATTTAACACGCGACCTTAAACATCTGTTATTTCCGAACCATGCCTAACGCACAGCTCGAGCAGCAGCTCAAGGAACTCATCATCTCTTCCCTCAACCTCGAGGATGTCACCCCCGAGGACATCGACACTGACGCTCCGCTCTTTGGCGAGGGGCTGGGACTCGATTCAATCGACGCGCTTGAGCTCGGCCTTGCGCTCAAGAAGACCTTCAATGTCACCATGACGGGCGAGAGCGAAGAGGACAAGAAGCATTTTGCGAGCGTTGCCGCGCTTGCCGACTACATTGAAAAGCACCGTTCCTGATCTTTGACTTAACGGAGAAAAAATCATGAAAACCGCTTTCACCGCACTTGCCCTGGCCTGCTCGCTTGCCGTTTCGGGACAGGCTCTGGCCGCACGCACGCCCGTGCCCGCGCCCGACCGCACGATCGCTCTCTCGGGCAGCCATTCCGCCGATCGGGTGAAGACGGCGATCCTCTCGGCCGCAGCGGTGCGCAAGTTCGCCGTGGTCTCGACCGCGAACGGACGGATCACGCTTGCATATCCGGTCAACCCGAGGAAGTTCCAGGCCAGGTTCGACGTGATCTACGACGGCAATCATGTGACGATGCGTCTGAAGGACAGCATGGGCCTCAATCAGGGGCCCTGCCCGGGCAATCCCGGCGTTGCATGCATCCACCCGAACGTCCCGCGCTGGATGAAAAACCACCTTGCCGACGTTGAGAATCTGCTGAGATAGCCGCTTGTCCGGATCGGGCGAGACGCCTCGCCCGATCTGTTATCATTTTCCATTCAGTTTTACCAATCCGCGGACACGTCATGGTCACCAACGAACAAATCCTTGCGAAGGTCACAGAAATTCTGACCCATTCCTTTGAAGTTCCGGCCGGGAGCATCAAGCCCGAGGCCAGGCTTTACGAGGATCTGGATCTGGATTCCATCGACGCCGTGGACATGATCGTGGAACTGAAGCCCTTCATCGGAAACAGGCAGGTCAAGGCCGCCGACTTCAAGAAGGTTCGCACCGTGGGCGACGTGGTCGAAGTGATTGCGCGTATCCTCAATGAACCGGCCTAACCGGGCTGTCCGCTTCTTCATCACTGCCCTTTCCTGGGCCGCTGCGATTCTTTATCCGGCGGCCGTCTATGCCGGCATCAGAACCGGACATCTCGCCGCTGTCGCGCTATTGCTCTGCGCCATTGCGCTCGTGCGCTGGATCCGCTCGCCCACCGGGGGAAATCTTGCAATTGCGGCAATTGCCATTGCGCTTTCCGCTGCTGCCCTGCTCTTTGCCGACGCATTGCCCCTGAAGTTCTATCCCGTTGCAATGAACGCGGCCTTCCTCTTCGTCTTCGGCCGCTCCCTGCTCTCAACGCCCATCGTCGAGAAGTTCGCCCGGATGAAGGAGCCGGATCTCCCGGCGCAGGCGGCGGCATACTGCCGGCGCGTCACCCAGGCCTGGTGTGTTTTTTTCGTCCTGAACGGGCTTGCTGCGCTTGACAGCGCACTCTTTCGCTCGGATGCCTGGTGGACGCTCTACAACGGGTTGATCGCCTACATTCTCATCGGCGCCATGTTCGCGGGCGAGTTCCTCATTCGCACGATTGTCCGCAGGCGCACGCTCGGCCTTGAAAAGCCGCAAGGAGGCGGCAACGCGTAGGGAGGACACCTGCCCGTCAAGGGGACACGCGCTCGAGTGCGTGTTGAATTGTGGAAAAGCACAAACCGCCGCATGAGCGGCGGTTTGTGAGAGGAGCGGTCCCGAACGCAGGGCCGACGCATTCAGACGCGGATTGCGCCCGCAAAGGGTGGGAAGGGCTGTTCGGGCTCTCCAGCCTGCGGCGCCTTTTGCGGGTCGTAGCGCGCAACGACCCGGGTCCAGAGTTCGAGCACCGTGACGAAATTGCCGAGCTGATCGAAAAAGCCCTCGAGCTCGAGCCCCTCGCACTCGATCATTCGAAAGAGCGTGAGCACCCCCGTATCGGGGTTGATGGAGAACACGGCGCCGAACGTGCCGGCGTACAGGTGCTGCGCCTCGAACATCGCCCTGTAGAGCGGCTCGCAGTCTTCGCCCGGAGCGCCGTGCGAGACCTCTCCGGCAAGCGAAAGGCGCCTGCCCTCGTCATGAGAGCGGATATTGACCGTGAGCCCGTCGCAGTCAAGCGAAAAGCTTCCGCTCGCATTCACTTCAAAGGGGATGCCCTCGCGCTCGCAGAATCGCTTGACAAGTTCCTCAGCCTGCATGATGCCTTACCTCAAACGCGCATGGCGCCGTACCCCGCGGCGTTCAGATCCTCGGTCCGATCCTTCGGGCTCGGCGCGTAATCGCGGATGACCTCAGCCCAGTGCTGCAGCTGGGTGATGAACTGCTCGGCCGCGGCGATGAACTCGTCCACCGTGAGCCCCTCGCAGGAGAGGGTCCGACTGAGGACAAAACTCCCCGTCTGCGGATCGATGGAAAAGGACGCTCCGAGGGTTTTCTCAAGGAGATGCTCCTCAAGGAGCATCTTCCGATAGAGCTCGACGCGGCTCCCGGGCCCCGGCTCGCCGAGACTGCCGATCAGCACCGCCGAATTGACTTCGGCGATGGCGTGGATCGCAACCTCGCGGCCGTCGATCTCAAAGGGCAGGGTCCCGTCTTCAAACAGCTCCCCGGGGATGCCGACCTTGCGGCAGAGCCCTTCCATCAGCTCTTGTACCTCCATCAGAATAATCCGTCCCTAACCTAGCCGCCGTAGAAGACCTCAAAATACGTGGCCTTGCCCACGAGAGCGACGTCCTCGGCGGTGATCTCGCGCACGAGCGGTTTGCCGTTTTCCATGATCGGCTCGAACTTGTAGCCCGAGTTGTCGTCGCCCGTCACCTTGACCATCGGACGCTTGAGGCCCTTCAGGTTGGCGGTGATGCCTTCGACCATGTCCTCCCATTCGGACTTGTCCGGATGGTTCAGCATCCAGGCTTCGATCTCCCTGCCGATGCACTTCTCGAGCGACATGTCTTTGGAGTGATCCGCGGCAACCTGCTTGATGTCCCCGCCAATGAGGTTGTTTTCCAAAGTGAATGTCGCCAGCTTGGTCGTGCGCTGCTCCATGCAGCCCGAGAGCGTGCCGAGTAACTTGGTGAACTTGTCGCGAATCTCCGGCTTGTCGGCGGTATCGAGCCAGAGGTCGCAGCTTGTCTTCACGAACTGCTGCATCTCGTTGCGGATGTAGTTCGTAATGACTTTCGGATCGTCGATTTCCTCAAGGCGCGGGATGTTTTCCAGATGCACGAACATGCCGCCGTTTTCCTCCTTGAAGAGCATGTCGTTGAGCGGATTCTTGTTGACAAGCGGCTGCTGGCCCTTGCCCGGTTCATTCAAGGCCCACTTCGGGATGCTCTGCTGTTCACGCTCATTGGCGGTCTCCCAGTCCCAATTGGGCTCGATCAGGTCGTCGGTTAGCCTGTTTTCGAGAAAGTCGAGCATGGCGCCGACCTTATTGAAGTGCTCCTTGACTTGATTGCGGTTTTCCTCGGGAAGCTTCTCGAGCTGCGGCTTGATGAAGTCGAGCTTGGCCTTGTAGTCGGCGGTGGTGAAGTCGCCCTTGCCGAGAATGGCGACCTGCTTCATGATCGCGGAGATGCGCCGGCCCGTGAGCGGATGGCCGCCCGTCACTTCGCCGTTTGCGCCCTTGACGCCGAAGTCGCTCTTTTTGAAGACCTCGGGGCCGAGCAGCTGCTCAAGCTTGTTCATGAACTCGCTCGAGAACTTGACCTTTCCGCCTTCCTCGCTCATGCCCTTAATGCCGAACGCCTTGCCGAGGGATTGCAAAAGCTGCGTGCGCACGGCATTGTTCTCGGCCTGTTCGGTCTTGGACCGTCCGATCGAGGACAGGATGCCCGAGTATTCGCCCTTGCCGACGACATTGCCGCCGTCGACCTTGGCCATGGTGTTTTCAGTCACAGGCTGGAAATTGCGGAAGCTCTGAAGAGCCGAAGCGTTGAAATCCGTCATGATTTTGCTTTATGGTTCTTTGGTTGATATCGAAATTCGGCTGCATGCTGGATGCATCCGATTGTTTTTCTTTCAATTATTTTACCGAAGAGCGCATCCTGTTTGCAACAACAAGCGCCAGGAAAATCGAGCCCGGAGCGTTTTCCGGCGCTTCGTTTGCAAATCAATCTAAGATATCGAAAACACATTGCGCACGGCAAGCACCGTGCCTGCGACCGACCGCATGAGGTGCCTCTTGATGCAAAAGCCCGACAGAAAGCCCGCAAAGGATCAGACGCTTGTCTAGGAGGTGCGGTCGAAATCCTGGACCTAGTTCCGATTAAAGGATTTCGACATGTATAACGAAAAAGAAATTCAGGTTCTAGTTCTGATACTGTTAAAATCATCGGAAAATCCTATCAGGCTTTTCTTTGATTTGGACTACAATAAGAATTGATGATTTTTAATAAAGGGGTTACGCCCTAGGAGCAAGCCTGACAAGAGTATCACGGAATGCATCCATAATATCCCGCAAATAGAGTCTTTAGCTTCCCCGTCATGCACACTCCCCTTGCTGGATACGACTGGAAGCGCCAGTAGCGGATCATTCCGGTTTTTCAGACAAGCCTGAGCAGGCCCTGCAAGCCCCTTCTCCGGAGACAGACCATGACGCCGCCCATCAATATCACAACAAGTCCGAACGTTGGCCAAATCAGCCCGCAGCAAGGCACAGAGGCCATAGACTCGTCAAACGACGTTCCGCCAGAGCTTGAAAAGCCGAAATCCTCCTTCTGGAAGACGCTCGGGCGCATCGGCCTGGGCATTGTGACCGGTTCGCTCTCGGAGCTGATTCCGCTCGCCTGGAAGGGCATTCAGTGGATCTGCTCGAAAATCTCGGGCGGCCCCGAGCGGCAGGCGCAGGTTCCGGCCAATCAGGATCCCCTGCCCAAGACCAATCCTGAAGCCGATAAAATCAACTCGAGCGTCATAGCGGGTCTGAAAGACAACGCCAAGATGCCGGCGGAGTTCAGCGCTGCGGCCAATGAGGCGCTCGCCGAACTGCGGCAGACATACGGCGAAGGCTGCGTGCCCAAGGATGCGACCTTGAGCAGCTTGACCAAGATGCTGTCCACCAAGTTGGAAAACGCGGGCGGCGACGCCGGCAAAGGCCTTTTCCAAACCGTGAAGAATGCAAAGGAACCCTTGACGCCCGAGGGTTTCAAATCGATGATCAAGCAGAATTTTGCGCAGGATCTGAACCGGTTTACGCTGCTCGATACGGTCAGCCAGAGCCTTGCGGACAAGCCGCTGCTCTCCGCTACCCGTCCCATTGACATCCTGATCAACGTGCTGAAAGACCCTGCACTGCAGGGGATCAGCTCGGCTGCTTCGCCCGAGCAGGTGAATTCCCTAGCCGAACAGTGCAAGCTCGAGTCCTTCCTCACGAAGCTTGAGCAGGACATGCAGCAGACGCTTGATCAGCTGCGTGAGACCTACGGCGAAGCCGTTCCGCAATCGACTCAGGAACTGATGAACCTCACCGCTGAGAACGGACAGAAACTGAGCAAGCAGATCAGCGATCATTTCACCAACTGCACCCAGCCTGTCACTGTCAAGAACGAGAACATTACCCGCTATTTCAAGGAGACGGCCGGGGAGATTCTGAAGAATCGCAGCGCCATTCTGCAGGTTCAGGCCGATTGCAAGGCGCTTGGCACAGAACTGCCCGCAGTGACCGTTCAGGCCATTGCAACCGACGCATTGCAGCAGGCTGGCGCGTCCAAGCCGACCAGCCAGGCCGTGCGGGAACTGATCCAGGCGCACACCTCAGGGCTTGAGGCGGCCAAGGAAAAGTACCTGCCCCAGGTTCATGAGCAGTTCAAGCCTCTGCTCGCCCGATTCATTTCCAATCTTTCGCACTCTCCGGTGAGCGCCAAGACCTCGGACGCAAAGATTGCGCACATGATCGAGACCATGAAGAACTGGCGCCCCATCGGGGAAGGCGATCCGGAGATCAAGCCGCTCAACGACGTCTTCAAGAAGTCATACGAGGACTATTACTCCAAGCTTGCCGATGCGCCGGGACAGGCCAAGAACTTCAATGAGGATTCGATCTACGAAACCATGCTCAGAGACTCGCTCGGAGTGAACTTCAACATCGGCGGAGAAATCCACGAACCCGGGAAAAGCGAGGAGGCGAACAAGCAGCACATCACGCAGATCATGAAAGAGAAGGTGCCCGATGATGTTGACCGCCAGTTCGTGAGCAAACTCATGAACCAGAGCATCTTCGGAGAATTCACCACCATGATGCAGTCGGGAATTGTCCCCGACGGTCAGATGATTTCGGCTTACCCGTGCGGAAAACTTCTTTGCCATGCAAAAAACGAAGGATCTCCGTGCGCTCAGCAGCGCGGCAGCATGTCGCTGTCCATCACCTTCTCCGAGGACGGACAAACCGCCCGCATCACCGCCACGAGCGTGAGCAACCTGCAGCATACCGACGGCACGAAGCTCAACGGAAACTTCATCAAGTACGGCACAGCCACTACCAACTTGGTGGTCGACATCCGGCTTGGCGCGCACCCGCAGGGCCGCGGCATCGAGAACCTGCAGATCATGCAGGACTTTGCACCGCTCCCGAACGGCGAATAGCCGCACGCTCATGACCGTTTCCGCCCGAGGCATCCGGGCGGAAAGCCCGGCCCCGCTGCAGCGCATCTGCGGCGGGGTTTGCTCTTCATACCCCTCCCGCATGCGCCGACCGAGCCCGGCAAAAGCCCGGAATCAGGGGCTCTGCCGGTCGTTGTCTCTATAATCCCCGCAACTTGTTTCTGCAGTATTTGCCATGCCTTCTCGTCTTTACGCCGACCCAGCCAGGGTGCTCACCCGCTCCGGCATCGATGACCGCATCTGCATGCACACGCCGGACGGAGCGCGCACCTGGCGCGACTTTCTCGTCGCCGTCGAATCCTGGCGTCTTGCAATCCTTGAAAGCGGCGCAAGACGCGTTGCCGTCTTTTCGCCGAACCTCTTTGAAATGGCAAGCGGCGTGTACGGCGCCTGGGCTGCCGGCGCGCTTGTCGTCTTTCCCGCCAACACCTCGGAGGCCATGGTGCGGCTGCTTGCCGAGGGGGCCGCGGACGCGCTGATCGGACAGTTTGAGACGAGCGGTGGTCTGCCCGTTCTTGCGCCCGCCGCAACGGACACGCCCTGCCGCATGGAAATCGACGATCAGCTGCCCTGCGAGCTTTACACGTCGGGTTCGACCGGAATTCCCGCGGGCATTCCCAAGGTGATCCGCAAGCTCTTTTATGAAGTCGAGAACATCGACAAGGGCCAGTACGGACGTGCGGGCGAGCTGCCCGAAGAGACGGTCGTGATCAGCTCGGTGAGCGCGCAGCACATCTACGGGCTGCTCTTTTACATGCTCTGGCCCCTTGCAGCCGCCCGGCCCGCCTGGGGCGAGCGTCTCGCCAATCCCGAGGCCGTCGTCTCGATTGCAAGCCGCTTTTCCAAAGTCGTCTGGATCAGCAGCCCCGCGCTCCTGAAGCGCCTGCCCGACTACCTTGACTGGCAGAGCACGAGCGGGCGCATCTGCCGCATCTTCACGGCGGGCGGGCCGATCGATGCGACAGGCATCGCGCACGTGAACACCCTCGCCGGCATCAGTCCGGTGGAAGTTCTTGGCTCGAGCGAAGCGGGCGGCATCGCCTGCCGCTGCCGCGTGCCCGATGAATCCGGGAACGTACCCGACGAGCCCTGGTCCCCTCTTCCCCTCATGACGGTGAAGACGCTCGAGGGACTGCTCTGGGTGAAGAGCCCCCAGCTTGAAACGGACGGCTGGATGCAGACGGGCGACAGGGCCGAGATGCTCCCCGATGGGAGATTCCGCCACTACGGGCGGGCGGATCGCGTCGCCAAGATCGCCGAAAAGCGCGTCTCGCTCACCGGGATTGAAACGCTGCTCGTGAACACGGGGCTTGTCGCAAAGGCCCGCGCGTTCCAGCTTGCCGATGCCAAGGCAAGCCTCGCGGTCGTTGCCGTGCCCGCGGAAAAAGGCTGCGCCGAACTGCTGCAGCACGGGAAGAAATCGCTTGTCGACACGCTGAAGACCGCGCTCCTCACAAGCTTTGAGCGCGTGTGCCTGCCCCGGTACTGGCGCTTTGTTCAGGCGCTACCCGAAGACCATATGGGCAAGACGACGCTCGATGTCCTGACGCCCCTGTTTGACGCGAGAGTTCCGCAGTGGGTGCTGCAGGAAAAGACCGGGGATGCGGCCAGGGGGCTGCTCCTCGTGTCCGCAAACGCGCCGTTCTTCAAGGGGCACTTTGACGGATTTCCGATCCTGCCGGGCCTTGCGCAGACCCAGTGGCTGATCGAGATCGCCTGTCGCACCTTCGGCATCGACCCCATGCGCTTTTCCGGCATCAGGAACCTCAAGTTCTCACGCCCTGTGCGGCCAGGAGAAACGCTCCTTGTCGAATATACCCGGCAGGGCGAGGACGCAGTCGCGTTCACTGTGCGGGGCCCCGCGCTCGAGCAGACCGCGAGCGGCAAGCTCATTTTTGAAGGCGAGCCGGCATGACGGACGCATTTCGGGCCGCAGTCGTCATTCCGGTCTATGACCACCCGGAGGTGATCCGGAAGCTGACTGCCCGAATCGCCGGGGCGGGCCTTCCCGTCATTCTCGTGAACGACGGCTCGCACGAGCCCTGTGCTTCGGTTCTGCGCCAGACGGCGCGCGAGGTTCCGGGCACGCTTCTGCATGAACTCCCCTGCAACGGCGGCAAGGGTGCCGCCTGCATCGCAGGCATGCGCGTCGCGCACGCTCGGGGCTTTACGCACGCCGTGCAGGTCGATGCGGACGGACAGCACGACCTTGCGGCTCTGGAACCGCTGCTCGCGTGTGCAAGGGCGCACCCCGCAGACCTCATCTGCGGCGTGCCCGAATACGACGCCTCCGCGCCCAAATCCCGTCTCTACGGACGAAAAATCACCAATTTCTGGGTTGCCGTCAATACGCTCGGGCGGTGCGGAGCCAAAGACGCCATGCTTGGCTTTCGCGTCTATCCGCTTGAGCGGGTGATGACGGTTCTTCCCGAGGTCCGCTCCCTGAGGATGGAGTTTGACGCCGAGATCCTCGTGCGCGCGGCCTGGGCGGGCATCGGCATGCGCAACGTGCCCGTGCGCGTCATTTATCCCGAAGGCGGCGTGTCGCACTTTCACATGCTCGGCGACACCGCCGCGATCAGCCTGATGCATGCCCGGCTCTTTTTTGGCATGCTCGCAAGAGTGCCGCGCCTGCTCTCGGCAAGGCACTGACCGCCATGTCCGCGCACTGGTCCAGCATTCAGGAAAACACGGCCGTTCTGGGCATCCGGATCCTGTACTGCATTCACCAGCTCACCGGACGGCGCGTCTTTCAGATCGCGCTTTTTCCCGTGGTGGCGTGCTACTGGCTTGCCCTGCCGCGGGTGCGGCGCGTCTCCCGGGACTATCTGAGGCACCTGCATGCTGCCTACCCGGAGTGCCCCGCCCCGAGCGCGGCAAACAGCCTGCGGCACGTATTCCGCTTTGCCGACACGATTCTCGACAAGCTTCTGGCCGCGGCCGGGCACTTCAGCAAGGAAGACCTCGAGGTCACCGGCGCCGAAGAGCTCAACGCCGATCCACGCGGCGTGATTCTCGTCACCGCCCACACCGGGTGCACCGAAGCGGGCCGCGCGCTGCTGGGACACTTTACGGGCCGACGCGTGCGCATCCTCACCCACACGCAGCACGCAAGAACGTTCAACACGATCCTTGAGCGCCTGCACCCGGGCTTTAACGACGCGTGCATGCAGGTGGGCGACATCACGCCCGCCGCCGCGCTCGCACTCAAGGACTCGATTGACCGCGGAGACTTCATCGTGATCGCGGGCGACAGAACGCCCATCCACTCGATGGCCGAGCAGCCCGTGCCCTTCCTTGGCGAGGATGCCCTGCTGCCCACGGGCGCCTACATTCTTGGCACAATTCTGCAGGCTCCCGTCTGGACGATGATCTGCACGAGAAGCAGCGACGGGCATGCGCGCTACCGCTTTGCCTTTGAAAAGCTCTGGGAGCCGCACCCGGTGAAGCGGAGCCAAAGAGCCGAGCTCTTCGGCCGCATCGCCCGGGCCTACGCAGGAGCACTCGCCCGGACACTGAGAGAATGCCCGTATGACTGGTTCAACTTCTTTGACTTCTGGGACAAGGAGCAGAAAAAGTGAAAAGACGCACTGCACTATGCGCCCTGACGCTGTTACCAGCGGCGGCCCTCGCCGATACAGCCGCTTTGCAAAAGATTTTCGAGAACATTGCAAGGCGCCGCACGCTTTGCGCGGCCTTTGAAATGGAGCGCTCGGTTCCGGGGCTGCAGCAGCCATTCGTGAGCCGCGGCCGCGTGACGATCGTCGAGGGACTGGGACTTGTCTGGCGCACCATTCAGCCGATCGAAGACGTCATCGCCTACGGCGGCCGCTCTGCGGCCAAGACGGAAGATGATGGACAAATCCACATTTCCCCATCCAAAGAAAGCCACATTTTCACGGAACAGTCCGAGGCTGTTCTCTCGGGCAACCTCTTTTCGCTCACGAACCGGTTTTTTGCCGACGCCCGGGTGAATGCGGACGGCTCCTGGCTGCTCATCCTCACCCCGAAGATGGAGCTGATCGCCTCCCTGATGAGCGAGTGTCTTCTCACCGGGGCAGGCACGATCAAGACGGCGGCGTTCTACCGGCCCGACGGAACGGTGATCCGCATCCGCTTTGACGAGAAGCGAGACACCATGCTGCCCCTGGACGACGTCGAGCTGCTTTACAAACTTCAGTAATCTTTTTCCGGACACACTTGCCGCAAGGACGCGCCATGGCCTTTTTCAGTTCCTCCAAAAACAAAACAGCACTCCTGCGCCTGCAGTACGCCGCACGCGTTGCGGCGGCGCTTTGGCTGCTTGCCGTTGCAATCGTCCTTGGCCACGCTCTCACCAAAAGCGGCGCCGTGCTTGTCTCGGACATGCGCGCCCTTGTTCCCGAATCGGCGCAAAGCGAAAGCGCCAATGCGCTTCTAGCCATTTCCGACAAGGCCTCCAGAGCGGTCTACGTGCTGGCCGCGCACCCGGAGAAAACCGAGATGCGCAAAATCGCCTCGAGCATCCGCAGCGCCACGGAGAACAGCGCCCTCAAGCCGCTGAACCTCACAAACGCTTCACCCGCGTCGCTCGCGGCTTCGCTTGCCCCCTGGAGCGAAAACTTCTTGACGGCTAGCGACGCGAAGTGGCTGCAGGAGGCTTCGGACCGCGCGATCCTCAACCGCGCGCTGCGCCGTCTTGCGCGGCCCGGCACCGGCCTGCTCTCCTTCTCCACCGATCCACTCGGGCTTTTTGAAAACTGGCTCAACACCCACCCGGAGTTCTCCCGCTTCACGCTCGATGGCGACCAGATCGCCGTTGCCGACGGCGGCAAGCTCTGGAACATCTTTGCCTTCGAAAACACGGCGGGCAGCGCCTCGGACATCGCTGAAAACAATGTGACGAAGACGATCGGGCGGATCCGCGCCGAAGTCGGCGCGATCCCCGGCGCGCAGCTTCTC
>ODAI011360740.1_pt1 | contig 27271 bp, 47 predicted proteins | sample 1539321 | NCBI WGS metagenome assembly ODAI01 (sample SAMN02144231, study PRJEB22623) | gut metagenome | biome: sheep rumen | host: Ovis aries | place: New Zealand
AAATATATTATTTTTCAATCACTTGGTGTCGAAATCTTTATGTACCTGTAATTTTTCTTACGAAAAATTCAGCTACAATGTCGATTTCTCCAATCGCACTTCGCTTACGCTACGTTTGTTCGACTTACGCGTGATTTCAAAATAATATATTTAAGCTTTCTACAATAAAAGGTTTATATAGTAACCGATAATAAAGGAGGAAAGTATGTTATCAAAAGTAAAAACTATGTCTTTAGAAGGCTTAAACGGATATTTGGTAGAAATACAATCAGATGTATCACGGTGGCTTGCCAAGTTTTGACATTGTTGGGTTGCCAGACATAAGAGTAAAAGAAGCAAAAGAAAGAGTTAAAGCAGCAATAAAAAATTGTGATGTAGAATTTCCAAGTCGAAAAATTCTTGTGAATTTGGCACCTGCTGATAAGAAAAAAGAAGGAACATTTTTCGATTTACCAATAGCTATAGGAATTTTAATTGCTATAGAAGAAATAAGAAACATGGAAAATATAGATGATATTTGTTTTTTAGGAGAATTATCATTAGACGGAAAAATAAATAAAGTTAACGGAATTTTACCAATGTGTATTGAAGCGGTAAATCTTGGAATAAAAAAAGTAATAATTCCAACAGAAAATTGCAAAGAGGCAGAGATTATAAAAAATTTAAAAATTATTCCTGTAGATAATTTAAGAGATGTAATTAGTTATTTACAAGGAGACGGTGAAATAGAAGAGGTAATTGGAGACGATAAATTTATTTTGGAAAACAATAGTTTTAGCAGTTTAGACTTTGCAGAAGTAAAAGGACAAGAGACCGCTAAAAGAGCATTAGAAATAGCAGCAAGTGGCTCACATAACTGCCTTTTAATTCGGAAGCCCTGGTTCAGGAAAAACCATGTTATCTGAAAGATTAACAACTATACTACCTGATTTAACTTTTAATGAAGCATTAGAAATTACTAAAATTCACAGTATTGCAGGTGAATTAGATACGCAAAAGGGATTAATAACAAAAAGACCATTTAGAAGACCTCATCATACAAGTTCACCTGTTTCTATTATTGGTGGAGGAAGAATTCCTAAACCAGGAGAAATCAGTTTGGCACATTTTGGAGTATTGTTTTTAGACGAAATACCAGAATTTAAAAAGAGTACTCTTGAAGTTTTAAGAGGACCTTTAGAAGACAGAGAAGTTACTATAAGCAGAGTTACTTCTACTTTGACATATCCATCAAATTTTGTTCTTATTGCAAGTATGAATCCATGCCCATGTGGGTATAGATTGAAATTACACAGAGCTATAATGTACTGTTTGCAATGGATTAAGCAAATTCGATTTTTGTAACTTTATGATTTTCTATATAAATTTTATCAATTATAGAAAACCAAAAAGCCTTTTTTTGTTCTTGATTAAGTTTACTATAAAACTTTTTAAAATTCATTTTTGATAATTTATCTAAATTTTTTCTTGTAGTTTTTTTCGATATATTAATATAATCTTCAGTCTTTAATTCGTTTAATAAAGTAATGTATTTATTGTATTCCATAGCATAATCATCTTTGGAAATTAAATCTTCTAAATAGAGATTGCGTAGCTTATCTATTTTATTCTGAATCTTGTTTATTTTTTCTGTATTATCTTTTGAATTGTTTTTATTTTTAGATTCTATTTTTACATTGTAATTAACTATTAATTCGCTTAGATTGTTTATTAGGTAATCTTCTAATTCTATTTGAGAAATAGTATTTGAGTTTATACATCCTCTTTGAGTAGTTCCTGTTAAATATTGCCTATATCTATAACATTTATAATAAACTCTTGCAGGGTTGATTCTTCTATCAATAATTTTTGTCATTCTATATTTACATCGATTACAATAACATAAACCGCCAAACAAAGAAACTACATCATCAAAAGATTTATATTCAATGCGTTTATTAAGTTTTTGTGCTTTATAAAATGTATCTTCATCTAGTATTGCTGGAATATAATTATCTATATAAATATCCTTTTCTGCAAGTTTATATTTACCAATATATGCTGTGTCTTTTAAATATCTTTTCATCATAGAAATAGATTTATGAAATAACGGTTGAAAGTATTCGAATGTTTTTGTGTGGCTACCATTAACAGATATATAATAATCAAATAAATCTTTTATCATTTGTGCTTCTTTTTCATTTACTTCAAAATGTTTATTAACTATATTATAACCGAATTTTCTAGCACCAGAAGTTATTTCACCCTTTGCTCTTTTATCAGCAAATACAAAGTTAATTCGTTCTGAAGTTTTCTCAATTTCTCTTTGTGCTAAAGATAATTTCAAATTAAATATAAACATACCATCAGCAGTAGAAGTATCAATATCATCTTCGTCAATTGCTTTTATTGTAACATTATTTTTTTGAAATAATTCATTTAATTTATTTGCATCAAGTACATTTCTTGAAAGTCTATCTAATTTTGTAAAAATGATCATATTATAGTTTTTTATATATTTTAGTAATTCTTGAAGTGCCGGTCTATTAATTGAACTTGCAGATATACCTTCATCGATATAAAAATCATAGTTGAATTTATTTTCTTTACAATATTTTTCCAATGCTGTTCTTTGAGCATCAATAGAAAAACCAAATCTAGCTTGTTCATCTGTAGACACTCTAGCATAACATGCAACTTTTTTCATAAAACCTCCGTTCGCAATAATTTTAAAAATTTAAGTGCTAATAAAAGCACTTTGTCATTAGTAAATAATTATGGATTACATTTACCACAAGGAGAGTACCCCATATCTAAAATGTCATCTCGAGCCCCATTATATTCTTTAGTATTATATGTTTTCATGTTGTTGACACTAGAACACCAAGGATAATGAAATTTTTTAGTATTAGTATTTAAAATATAATCACATTCAAATTCATCTTCATTATTTAAATCTGTTCTATCTATGGTATTTGTTGATGTAGTGTTTTCGATTTTTATTATCTTTTTTTTAGGTTCAACAGAATAAGAGGTATTATTTGTAGTATTAGAAGATTCTCCCTTCGAATTTATCGAATAAACTATACAACAAATTACCGTTATCCAAAAAAGCAAGCTCCAAATTGCTTCCAAATCGATATAATTCTTGAAGAACGATTTGATTTTCTCCATTTTTTTCTCCTAAATTTATCACATTAAATATCCATATTTTTCTGTATAAAAATCAATTGCATTTTTCATATATTCAACTGTAACATCGAAATAATTAGCAAGACTATAAAGATTATCAATTCCGTTTTAAAATGGCTGATTTTAGTTTTTCAAAAGGAATTAGTACATTATAGCTCCATTTTTTAGCACGATATTCCTGTTTATCATAAAGAGTTTTGTCTACATTTTTATAGTTATAAGTAGCATCCATATAATAATGCCCTAGTTCTTCAGATAAAACACATTTTTCTTGCTTACTATTGACAAAATTGCGATAGTTTAAAGCTATAGCATTTAATTTATCATAATTAAGAAATATACCATTTATATCTTCATCTATACAATAATCGTATATTTTAATATCTTCTGTTTCTACTAAATCATACAATTTATCTAAATTCATCTATTTATCCTCTTTTTTCTTTAGGTTGTCCTTTAAAACAAATCTTGCAAATTCTTCAATTTTATCTTGTTGTTCTTTAGTAGGTAGATCATAATCTTTTTTACTTAATCCTATATTTATTTTATCAGAATCTATTTGTTCAGGATTGCGAACATCAGATTTACCTAAAAGATAGTCAGTTGATACATTAAAATATTCTGCAAGTTTTAAAATTGTATTAGGTGTCATATCTCTTTTTTCAGTTTCATAATTGGAAATAGTTTGAACAGTAACATTTAAATATTTAGCTATTTTTTCTAAACCTTCTCCTTTTTCACTCCTTAAAAATCTTAATCTATTCATTCTATATCATCCTTTACATAATACAATTATATTATAATACAAATTGTTTAATTTGTAAACATATTGTAAATTTTTTTTCTTACAGTGTCAATGGTTTTAAACAAATTGTGAAAATATTTTAAAAAAACTATTGACAATCAACGAAATGTTTAATATAATGTGTTCAACAAATTGTTGAGGAGGTGTGAAATGAAGAGTAAATCATTACAAACATTAAGGATTCAGAAAGGGCTAACTCAAGAGCAAGCTTCAAAGATTTTATGCATAACAAAAGAATATCTTTCAATGTTAGAAACAGCAGATAGAAATCCGAGTGATAAATTAAAAGAAAAAATGGCAAAATTATATGAGTGTGAAATAGCAGATATTTTTTTAGCTATCAATTCAACAAAACGTTTAAAAAAGCTAACAAACAAATAGGGAAAAGAGATGAAAGAAAGGAGATGATTTTCTATGAATGAAAACGAAGTAGATGTAGCAAAAATAATTAAATCTTTATTAGAGATATATTACGGAGAAAAACTTAAAGTAACAGTTAAGAAAAATAAATAAGGAGGATAAGAAAATGAAAAAACAAGTGAAAAGAAAAAAAGGAATACAAATATCAGGAGAAATGGCAATGGTATTAATGTTAAATGCCTTTGTAATAGGTATTTTAGTAGAAAAAATAATCACAAATGGATTCAGTTGGCTTAGCACAATTGGATACATGGGATAGAAAGGAGTAGAAATATGTTTTTAAAAACAATTTGGAAACAAGGAAATAAAATAATAGAACAAGACAATGATATTAAACAACTAAGAGAAGAAAATAAGTTATTAAAACAAGAAATTAATTTCAGGGCAATTAAAGAGAACCAATATATTAGAGCCTTTAATAAAATAATGAAATTAGTAAATGCATCAGATGAAATAGAGCATTGGAATAATAGTGAAACTTTTAAAGCTCAAACAAGAAATAACTTTAAAAATGAAATACGCACAATAATAAATAAAGAGTTAGCAGACTGCGAATCAAACTAACTCAGTGTAATTTACTTACATAAATCAACTAAGTAAATTATATCAAATATTTTAATTTTTGTCAAAAGGAGATTTAAAATGCTAGAAAATCAAATGATAACAGATTATATCGATTATGATTTCAATACAGATAAATATGATAGAGAAATGGAAGCTCTTGCAGAAAGAGACGATAAAGAATGGGAGGATTATAACAATGATTAAAAAACCAAGTGAAATGATTAATGAAACAAATAAATTTAGGGTATTAATAGCAGGATATCCAGGAATAGGAAAAACAACATTAGGATTGTCAGCTCCAAAACCATTATTAATAGATGTGGACTTTGGAATTAACAGAGTAATGGCAAGTGCTAGAAAAGATTTTATACAACCAAATACATATGATGAATTATTAAATGATTTAAAAGGCGATTTAAGCGATTATGAAACAATAGTTATAGATACAGGTGGAAAGCTATTAGAATTAATGAAAGCTTATGTAATTAAGAACGACATAAAGAATGCAAAGAAAGATGGAACATTAAGTCTACAAGGATATGGAGCAGTAGGTAGAGAATTTACAAGATTTATGAATTATATATATTTCGAATTAAGAAAACATTGCGTAATTATATTCCACGCAGTAGAAGAAAAACAAGATGAAGAAACTAAATTAAGAATTTTAGTTGAAGGTAGTACAAAGAACACAGTATGGCAAAATGTTGAACTAGGTGGATTTATAGAAATGCGTGGAGATAAAAAGACAATAGGATTTAATAACTGCGAAAGATACTTTGCAAAATCAAGTTTTGGAATTAAGGGAATTTATCCAATACCAGAATTAGATGAAAAAATACAAAACGATTTTCTAACTAAACTATTTGAACAGGCAAACAAGAATATTCAAGAAGAAAGCAAGATATTCGAAACAGAAAGAAAAGAATGTGAAGAACTAGTAAATAAATATTCTGAGATTATATCAACAATGACAATAGAAAATGTAAACGAAATTATGGAGCAAATCAAGTTAATAGATAATCATATTTTAACAAGTGAAAAAGAAATTAAAGACCACTTCAAAAAGAAGATAGAAGAATTAAACTTAGTATGGAATAAGGAAACAAAACAATATGAAGTAAAACAGGAGGGATAATATGGCAAAGTATTATATAACTCCTACACTTCTTAATTCATGGCAATACAATATTAAAAATGGAACATTAGAAGATTTTATAAAAGTGCTTAATAAAGAACAGTTTGAGCCAACTGAAAGCATAATAAAAGGATTTGAGTTTGAAGCATATATGCAAGAAAACTACAAAGAAACATTAAATGGATCATATCAAGTAAAAGTTAGTAAAGAATATGGAGACTATTTGCTGTATGGAATTATAGATTGCTTAAAAGGTGGAATTATATATGATTACAAATACACAAAGAATTATGAAGTAGGAAAATTCTTTAATAATCATCAGACTTTAATGTATTTAGAAATGGTTCCAGAAGCCAAAAAAATGATTTATATAATAACAAATAAATTTGAAGATGATGAGCCAGGAGATATATTCAAAGAAGAATATACAAAAGACATGTTTCCAGAAACAATCGACAGCATATTACACAAATTTGAGAGTTGGTTAAAACAATATAACTTATATGATTTATATACAGAAAAATGGAAATGTAAAGGATAAGAATATGAAAGTATTAGGAACTATAAAAGAACTAATTCCAAAGTTAATGGAATTTGATATGAATAAAATATATTCTTGCGAGATTAAAGAGCCTAAATCTCAAAGAAGTTTACAACAAAATAAACTGTTATGGGAGCTAATACATTTAATTGCAAAAAATCAACATCAAGATGATATGGAAGTATATTGTGCAGTATTAGAAAGAGCAGATGCAAAATCTGACTATGTATTAGCTAGACCAGAGACAGAAGATAGTTTAAGAAGGACATTTAGAGGTATTAAATTTATAAGACAACAACAAGTAAACAACACAACATTCAATATCTATAAAGTATATATAGGAAGTTCGAAAATGAATACTAAAGAGATGACAGAACTATTAGATATAACAATTCAATTATGTAGTGAATTACAAATTCCTACCTATGAGGTGTGAAATGATAGTAAAAGATTTATCAAACGAATTTCATCCAGTTCCCAAAAATAAAAAAAATATAAAAATGGGGAATAAAAAAGTAGAAAAAGACTTTTGTATAATGCCTAAAAGTATAAGATATAGCACGATAAGAACAGAAATATATTGTGAAAGACATGAGGTTTTCTTTGGACAAGCATATAGACAAAAGAGCATAAGAGATGGATTAATAGTTTTCCTAACTAAAGAAAGCCATCGTGGAACGAATGGAGTACATGGAAAAAATGGGGATAAATTTAATAGATATTTAAAGAAAAAAGGAAAAGAAGCTTGGATTAGATATTATAACAAATCAGAAGATGAATTTATAAAAGAATATGGAAAAATAGACATCAAGGGCTAAGCAAAAACTTAGCCCAAAATTTTTACAAAAGGAGAAAAAAGCAATATGAATAGAGATAGTTTTATATTCTATCGAAGCTATTATGAAGCTATGAGTGGGCTAAAAGATAAAGATAAGTTACAACTTTTTAATGCAATTAGCGAGCTGTCATTAAACAATAATGAGATAAAACTCACAGGAATTTGCAAGAACATCTTTACAGCAATAAAACCGCAAATAGTTGCAAATAGCGAAAGATACGAGAATGGAAAAAAAGGTGGAAGACCTAAAAAAGAAACCATAGGTTTTAAAAAAACAAAAACCATAGGTTATGAAAATAAAAAACCTAATGAAAATGATAATGATAATGATAATGAAAATGTAAATGAAAATGATAATGATAATAATAATGCAAGCGACAGTTGTATTGACGGTTTGCAAAAAGTCATTGATTTTTACAACAACAATATTGGTGCAATAACTCCTTATGGTTTAGAAGTTTTACAAGACTATGCCAAAGAAATAGAATCAGGAGCTATTATTTATGCTATGCAAATTAGTGTAGAAGCAGACAAAAGAAATATTAAATACATAAAAGCTATTTTAAATAACTGGAGTAAAAAAGGCATAAAAACATTGATTGAAGCTCAAAAAGAGAGTCAGTCTTTTAAAGGCAAGAAAGAAGATAAAAAAGGGAACTTTGAGCAAAGAGAATACAAAGATTTAAGCTACTTATATGCAAATGGAGGTAGCTAAAAATGGAGTGTAAAGTAATTTATGTTGAAGATATTGAAATCGAATACGATGTAAAAATTTATAGATTGGAGAGTGGTACAAATGAGTTATGTAACAATGCAAACAAGACAAATGAGCTTTAACGATATACAGCTAAAAACAAAAGTAAGATATGAGCAAATATTAGCTTGTATGGATTCACCAAAAACTGCTAAAGAAATTGCAGTAGAACTTTATGAATTAGGTATTATACCAAGCACAGAGAGGAATTATGTTTCACCAAGATTAACCGAGCTAGAGAAAAGAGGAATAGTAAAAGCAGTTGATAAAAAGAAATGTCAATATACAGGAAAGACAGTAGCAGTTTATGAAAGAGTAGATAATTTAAAGGATATGATTGATGAAAATATGAATCATATACCCAGATTAGATTAAGGAGGAGCTATGATAAAAATTACAGATAGATTTTATATAACAGCAAATACAAACTGTTATACATTAACAGAAAAAACAACCGTAAAAGATACTGAAAGTAAAAATTATGGACAAGAAATGTTCAAAGATGTTGGTTATTATTCAACACTAGAAAATTGTTTAAATGGAATTTTGAAAACAGTTATAAGAGAGTTTATATCAAGCGAAGAGATAAACTCAGTTTATGAATTAAAGGAGCAAGTAAAAAGAACGACAGACTTTTTAAAGAGTTTAAATTTAAAGTTTTAAGAGGAAGAAAGATGATTGATTTATTTAATGAAACAAAAGGAACACCATTAAAATATGATGAATTTAAAAAATATGAAATAGAATCATACAGTAAAGGACAATGGAGATTTATATTTGAAAATAATTATGGAGCTAGTGTTATAAAACATTGGGGTTCATTCGGTTATGAAGAAGATAAATTTGAATTAGCTGTATTATATTTTGATGAAGAAGGAAATAGTCACATAAGCTACAATACACCAATAGCAGATGATGTAATAGGACATTTAGATAATGATGAAGTTTTAGAATTACTTAGAAAAATTAAAGATTTAAAGGAGTAGCGTATGAAATATTCAAAACTAGAACGGAATATGTGCTACTGCAATAAAGAATAATTTATGCACAGGATGTAACAGATTAGAGCTACCAGAGTTTAAAGGTTTGAAAGAATGTAAGTATGCACAAAGTTCCATAAAGCAAATTAATGAAATACTTGGAATACAAACGGAGATAAAACTATGAATGAAGAAGAATTTTTAATACAAATGAAGAACTTCTTTGAAGGAATAGACAAGCTCAAAGTGGATCTAGAAACGCAAATAAGTGAAACTGAATTAGCAAGAAATGATTTACTACACGAATTAGAATTAGCGAATCTAGATGCGGTTGAGATGATGAAATTAACGAAAACATTAAAGAAAGTTCTCCAAGAACGTAGGACCTATAAAGATGAATTAGCAAAAGTAATGACATTAAAAGGTTTTACAGATAAATATAACAACAAGTTGATAACAGGAGATATAGTTCAAGTTTTAAAAAATTTGAGAATATTAAAGAAAAATAAAGAAACAAGAATATACAGACCTAGAAGAATAACTAATTTGAAATGTGCAGGAGGCAAAGATGAACAAAGTAATAGCTAAAGAATATGTAGATAAAAATTATGTAAGCAAAGATGATATTAAAGATTTACAAGGTTGGATACATCAAATATTAGATGATAATGCAATTACAAGAGGTTATCAATTAATAATAGACGGATATTTTAATAAATTATTGGAGGATAAGTAGATGAATAGATGTAAAAAATGCAAATATTTTGAAAGAAATAGTGGTGATGATAATTCGGATAAATATGGAGCTTGTAATTGTGATAAGTTTATATATGGAGGTTCGGAAGATGAAAAAGAACCAACAGAAAATGATAAATTATTTTATATGGATTATGAATGGTATAGTGCGTTTGTCGAAGTTGGAGAAAATTTTGGATGTGTTCATTGGAGGAAAAAATAAATGGAACATATAACTTTAGAAGAATATAAACAATTACAACAAAAGGGTAAAAGTAAATATAAAAACAAAAAAGTTGTAATAGATGGAATAGAATTTGATAGTCAAAAAGAGGGGAGATATTATCAACAATTAAAATTAATGGAAAAACAAGGATTAATAACAGACATTAAATTACAAGTGAAATTTGAATTACAGCCAAGTTATAAGAAAAACAATAAAACTATAAGAGCAATAAATTATATAGCTGATTTTACCTACTTTGATGTAAATAAATGCAAAACAATAATAGCAGATACAAAAGGATACAGAACAGAATTATATAAGCTAAAGAAAAAGCTATTTGAATTTAAGTATCCAGATTTAGAGATAAGAGAGGTGTAAGTAAATGAATGTAGAAGAAGCAAAGAAAAAATTGTTAGAGCCTAAAAAAATACCATTAGTAGAGATTATAAGAAAATTTAAAAGAGAAGGTATTGAAAACTTTGTTATAACTCGACCAGAAATAGTAGAAACCTTACTAACAGCTTATGAAAAAGAAAAAGAAAAAAATAAAGATATGTCTTGCGATTTAACAGAAACGAGAGCAGACAATATAGATGAATCAACAATGTTAAAACAAATAAAATTAAAATTACAAGAAAAAAATATTCCTATTGAAACCTTACTAGCAGAATTTGAAAGATTAGAAGATTTAGAAGATGATTTAACAATAGTATATCTAAATGGAGTATATGATGGAGAAAAGAAAGTTAAAGACAAAATAAAAGCAAAAATAGAAGAAGTAAAAGATGGAACTTTTGATGCTAAAATAGTTTTGCAATCACTTTTAGAAAAGGAGTAATAGATGAAAATAATAACTAAAAAAGAACAAAAAGAGATAGAAGATATAAAAAGGCAAAATGAATTTTTATCTAAAGGTTGGAGAGCAATGACACAGGTTTTAGATTACCAAAGAGCAATAGTTGCTATTTTAAGGACTTTAGGTAAAGAAGAAATTGAACTTGAAGATTGCTTATTATATGGAAATCATGAAGAAATACAAGTGCAAAGAACAATGTATCATACAACTAAAATTAGAATTATAAAGTAACAAAAATGTGATAAAATTACAAACTTTTATATAAAAAATGAGATAAATTCTCAAAAATCGATATAAAATGTATCAAAAATAAAAAAGTTATAAGGAAAATGTGATAGAACATATAAAAAGTCATTAGAAAAATGTGAAAGGAAGGATTAAAGATGCTAAAGGTAAAAGATGATGTTGATTTAAAAGAATTAGAAAAGTTTGGATTTAAACCTAAATATGATGAATATACAGGGGAACTTCACGAATACTTTTGTGTAAACAGAGACGAAACAAGTGCTGATGGATTTTTAGGAATTGGTATTAAAAAAGAAATTAAAACTAAAAAACTAAGAATTAGACATACATTTAAAAGAGATAAATTCGGAATACCAAAAGTTAAAGAAAATAAAGTTTGGATAATAGATAATTATAGATATTATTGCACAGATTTAGACAAGTTATACGATTTAGTTAAAGCTGATTTAGTAGAAAAAGTTTAGCTGTAATATACAGCAGTTAGGAGGAAGTATGAGAGAGATAGAATTTAGAGGTAGAAACAAGAGAACAGGAAAATGGGTTTACGGAAATTTAATTATAAAGAAAACCAAAAAAAGAATAGAAGAATTAGATAAACCCGTATATGATTACAAATATTCAATTCAATATATGAATAAAAACGGAAAATATTCAACTTGTGAAGTAACTGAAGAAAGTATAGGACAATATGTAGGGACAGGACAATATGGTAGAATTTATGAAGAAATGAGTTTATATGATGAATATGCAGACGAAAATTGTTTTATACAATGGGATGAAGAATATTGTGGATTTAGATTAATATATGATAATGTTTCAGAACAGATAGAAGGACTAGATGGACTAATGGCTGTAGATGCTGTAGATGTTGTGAAAGGAGCTGATAATATTGAGTAAAGTATATATAAATCCAAATATATTAGATGAGGGCAATCAAATGGAATTACTAAAAGATAATGAAGATGAAATGAAAAGAATAGTAAGATGTAATAATTGCGGACAACCAACAGAATACGGAATGACAAGAATGTGTAGTGGATTTGTAGGTTGCGATAATAAAATAGAGATAAACGGAAAAGAAGTAGAATGTTATTTTGAAGATTTAATGCCGAGAGTAATGAAATATAAAAATAGTAGAAACTATAGTGAATATGAACAATATAGATTAGGTAAATTGTATAGATGGAGGGATAATATTGAGTGAAGCAGACAGAATGTTTGAAAGTTTAGGATATAAAAAAGAAAATTTAAAAGATAAATTTGATAGAATTTGGGGCATTAATTATCAAAACGAAAAAGAATGGATTGATATAACTATTGACCATATAGATAAAGAGGTTTGTATTTCTACAATAGGAGATGTTTGGAGTTGCGGAGAACCAGTGTATATTGGAATGCAAGAACTACAAGCAATAAATCTTAAAGTAAAAGAGCTTCGGCTGGATAGGAGGAGAAGATGAGTACAAGTGAGATATTAAGAAGATTATTAGGAGAAATAGAGCCTTATGGAGATACTGCAATAGATGAAAAAAGGTATTTGAATATACAAGATTATTATGAAGCATTATGTTTTATAGTATCTAAATTAAGAGCAAGTGCAAAATTAGAAAATAGAAACGAATATTCAATAAAGAAAATAGCAAGAGAGTGTAAAGATATTTTACAAGAATTTGGAATAGATAAGGAGGAAGAAGATGAATAAAGAAATAACGGTTATAGATTTATTTAAAAGAATTGAAAAACATGAAGATATACCAAAAAAGATAAAATATAAAGATAATTGTTATATCTTCAAACATACGAATTATAGCATAGACCATTTATATGAATTAATAGGACACGAATGTATAGGTTGGTTAGAACATAAAGATATAAATTTGTTTGATGAAGTTGAAATATTAGAAGACAATACAGAAGAGATAGAAGAATTAAATGCTTATAAATTAATGGAATCTCCATACATGGCTAATTTATTAAAAGAGCAAAGATATGATAAATTTATGGAGCTTTTAAAACAAAGTGAAGTAGAAATAGCAGATAAACTTATAAAATTAACTTGGGTAGTAAAAGAGATTAGAAAGGATTTAAACAAATGTTAATAAAAACAGTATACACTAAAGGAAATTCAAACAGCACATATAGATGTGATATGTGCAATAGATTATTAATAAAAAACAAAGATTTATTTTATAACATTTATGTAAAAGATATCGAAAAAGAAAAATCTTCTAAAAAATGGGATCTATGTGAAAAATGTTATAAATTATTAGCTAGAAGTATAATAAAAAGAAAAGAGAATTTAGGAGGGAGCAAATGACAAGAGAAGATTTAAAAGATTATAAATATCTTAAATTAAGAATAGATAAAAAACTAGAGAAATATGAAGAAGATTTTACAAGAGCTACAAAAATGACAAGTTTAATAACAGGAATGCCAAAAGCACACAATAAGCCTAATTATGTAGTAGAAGATTTTATAGATGCTTCAGTAGAAATAATTAATCTATTTAAAGAAGATTTACAAAAACAGGCAAGTATAGAAAAACAATTAAAAGCAATGAATAACGAAAAATACTACACGGCATTATATTTAAGATACATAGAATATGCAACAGAAAAAAATCCTTTAGAACATGTTGCAACAGAAATGAGTTATTCATATAATGAAATGTGTAAAATTAATGGAGAAGCATTAAATAAATTTGATGAATTTGACAATGAGCATAAAAAAACATAAGACATCATAATAAAAAATGTGTTATTATGATAGAGATGAAAAATAGTTACAGTCAGAAATGGCTCGTATAGTCCACGTAACTAAAGGTCCTTTATAAATTTTAGAAAAAAGTTAAAAGCTTTTTGCGGAGCTGTGTTATAGATTTATTTTATAGCATAGCTCTATTTTTATAGTGTTTATAATTGTATGTAGTGATATAAGAAAAAGATATAAGGTAATAGTTTTCACAAGGCGATATTCTAGATGAAGCTATAATAAATATTTGTGTTTCCTGCGTACGAAAAGCTGTTATATCATTACATAGAGTTATAAAAGAAAAGAGGTAGTATATGAAAATAATGATAAGCCAACCAATGAGAGATAAGACAGAACAGCAGATAAGAGATGAAAGAAAAGAAATAGTCCAAGGAATTAAAGAATTAGGAGATGAAGTAATAGACACAGTATTTACAAAAGAAGCACCAAAAGATTGTGATACAGCTATATATTTTTTAGCAAAGTCTATTGAGGCAATAGGAAAAGTAGATGCAGTATATTTTATGAGAGGTTGGGAGAAAGCAAGAGGTTGTAAAATAGAACATCAAGTAGCAGTAGAATATGGAAAAAAATTATTTTATGAGAACTGAAAAGAGGTAAGTATTATGAATAATTATATAAAATACACCTTTTATGATGATGACAAAAGATTAATTGCAATAGTATATCCTAACACACCTAAAGAAGTAATACAGGATCTATTAAAAAAATATAATGAAGTAAAATTCAAAGAGTAGGTAATGCCTATGAGATGTTTAGAAACAAATGAAGTATGCAGTAACACAAATAAAAGATGTAAAGAATGCAAACTAGATGATTGCAAGGAAGTGTTGCAGATGATAGATATTCAAGAAAAGAACTATATAAAAGAACAACTACAAAGATTAAAGAAGAACTTACCAGAACAGTGTAAAAACTGTTCTTTTTTAGAGGTTATTAATTTAGATAAAATGGAAGTTAGATGTTTTTATAGAGTAAAGGATAAGTGTACTATAAAATGAAAGAAACAACAGCATTAAATCAAATTAGCAAAATTGTTGATAAACTAAATTACAAATCGGTTTATATTGAAATTAATACAGCTAATGATAGATATGTATTAGAGAAAGATATAAAAAAAGAAATAGGATTTAGAGGAGGTGTTGGAAATGAAAAGAGGTAGACCAAAAGCATACAATGATATAGAAGATATGCAGAAAAAGATAGATAATTATTTTAAAGAATGTAAATTAGATAAAGAGCCATATACAATCACAGGACTATGTATAGCACTAGATATATGTAGGGATACTCTTTCAGAATATATGAAAGATGAAAAATTTTCCGACACAATAAAAAAAGCAAAGCTAAAAGTTGAAAATGATCTTGAAAAAAGATTGATAACAGACAGCAGTACAACAGGTATTATATTTAACCTAAAAAATAATTTTGGATGGAAAGACAAACAAGAAACTATCAATGTTAATACATCTTACGAAGATTATATAAAGCGAGTTGAGGGAGATGAGTATTAATACAAAGAAATATATTGAGGAATACATAAAGATTAGAGATAAAAAGGGAAGAATAATACCATTAAAGTTTAATGAACCTCAATTAAAATATTACAATGTAATAAAAAAACTACGAGAGCAGAATAGATTAATAAGAATAATAATATTAAAAGCAAGACAGATGGGATTTAGTACCGAAACAGAAGGAATAATATTTAAGAATGTAGTTACAAAACATAATTATAATGCTGGTATAGTAGCTCATAAAGTAGATAGTACAAATAACTTATTTGAAATGAGCAAGAGAATGTATGAGTTTTTACCAGATGAAATAAAGCCAGATAAAAAGAAATCAAATGCAAAAGAACTAGTATTTAATAATGACAATGGAACAGGCTTAGATAGCAAAATAAAATGTATGACAGCAGGAGGAAATGGGATTGGTCGTTCTGATACATTTACAGCATTGCATTTATCAGAGCTTGCATTTTGGGAAGGCGATAAAAAAGATACTTTAACAGGGTTGTTACAATCAGTTCCAAGTACACCAGATAGTATGGTAATAATAGAAAGTACAGCAAATGGATTTGAATACTTTAAAGAATTTTGGGATAATGCAGTAGCAGGAAAGAATGATTTTTATGCACTATTTATAGGCTGGAATGAATTAGAGGAATATCAAATGCCATATACAGGATTTGAATTAACAAAAGAAGAAAAAGAACTTCAACAATTATATGGATTAACATTAGAACAATTAACCTGGAGAAGATGGTGTATACAAAATAACTGTGGTGGAGATATTGATACATTCAAACAAGAATATCCTATATGTCCAGAAGAAGCTTTTTTATCTACAGGAAAATGTTATTTTAATAAACAAAATATAATTAATAGAATGAAGAAAGTGCCTAAACCAATTATGGAGGGCTATTTTTTATGCAATTATACAGGGACAAAAATTAGCGATATGAAGTTTATAAAAGAAGAAAATAGCAGTATAAAAATATTTAAAAAACCTGAAAAGTATAGACCATATGTTATTGGAGGAGATACATCAGGAGAAGGTTCGGACTTTTTTACATTGCAAATATTAGATAATATTACTGGAGAGCAAGTGGCAGTATTAAAACAAGAATTTGATGAAACAGAATATGTGAAACAAGCATATTGTTTAGGAATGTGGTACAACATTGCATTAACTGCAATAGAAAATAATTTTAGTACATATCCAACAAAGAAACTTGAGGAAGTTAATTATCCAAAACAATATATAAGAAACAAAGAGGATACATATTTATCAAAATATGACAAAGCATTTGGATTTAAGACAACACCAATTACTAGACCATTAATACTAGCAGGGCTTCAAGAAATTGTAAATGATGAGGATGAAATTAATAAAATAAATGATTATGATACATTAAATGAAATGCTAACTTTTATAAAAAATAAAGTTGGTAGACCAGAAGCAGAACAAGGATATCACGATGACTTAGTAATGGCATTAGCAATAGCATATTATATAAGACCACAACAAAGCATGAAGCTTAATTTACCGGAACAACAAAAGAGTGAATACATATTTAATTTCAATTCAGAAAAACCATTACAAGAAGATTATGGAGAGGAATTAATACCAATTTAGGAGGATCTATGGAAACAATATTAATAATATTGGCAACAGGCTTTATATGCTTGTTGTCTTTTTATATGGGTTTAAAAGCAAATAGTAATGAACCTAAAGGCGAAATAAAAGTGCCAATAATTAATCCAATAAAAAAGTTTCAAGAGCATAAAGAACAAGTGAAAGAATCTAAACAAGAAAAATTAGAAAGAGAAATTTTAGAAACTAATTTAGAAAACATAAACAATTATGATGGCTCACCATTAGGTCAAAAAGACATACCGAGATAGGAGGATAAAATGGATATAAAACAATTAAAAGAAACACCAACTTGGCAATTATATGAGCAAGGTAAAAACTATGCAAGAAGAATGAATATGTTTGCTGATACTGATAAAAACTACAGGATGTATAATGGCAATCAATGGGAAGGACTAAAGATAAGTGGAATAGAACCAGTACAGCTCAACTTTATAAAGCCAATAGTAAAGTATAAAGTAGGAATAATTAATCAAAACTTATATGCAATAAATTATTCAAGCGAGAACTTTGAACTAAAAGAATTTAGAGAAACAGCAAATAAGACATGTAAAATGCTAAATAAAAAAGCTTCAAAGATATGGGAAAAAGACAACCTTGATTATAAAATAAGAAAAGTTTCAAAAGATAGTGCTATTAATGATGAAGGTGTTGCATATGTAGATTACGATAAAGACAATCAAATGCCTAAAAATGAAATACTTTCAAAGAATGATATTTTTTACGGAAATGAAAATGACTCTGATATACAATCACAACCATATATAATTATAAAACAAAGACTGCCTATTATTGAATTACAAAAAATAGCAAGAGAAGAAGGAGTTAAAGAAGAAGATATTGAGTGCATATTAGGAGATAATGATTCATTTGAGGAAGCAGGGGAAGATGCTAAACAAGAAAAAGATAATATGTGTACTCTAGTTACAAAAATGTACAAAAAGGATGGGACTGTTTTTTTTGAAAAGTCGACACGCTATTGTGAAATTCAAAAAGAAAAAGATAGTGGACTTACATATTATCCTATATCTCACATGCCTTGGGAAGAAAAAGAAGGTTCTGCAAGAGGAGAAGGAGAAGTAAGGCACCTTATTCCGAATCAATTAGAAGTTAATAAGACAATAATGAGGAGATTAATAGTTGCAAAACAAACTGCTTATCCACAAAGAGTTGTAGCGATAGACAAGATTCAAAATAAAGATTCAGTTGGAAAAGTTGGAGCAACAATTCAAGTAAAGGGACAAGAAGTAGACGATGTAAGAAAAATATTTAATACTACACAGCCAGCACAGATGAGTACTGATGTTGAAAAAGTAATGAGTGAGCTTATTAACACATCAAGAGAACTTTCAAATGCAGGAAGTGTAGCAACAGGAGATGTAAATCCAGAAGATGCTTCTGGAAAAGCAATTCTAGCTGTACAACAAGCATCGCAACAACCGTTAGTAGAACAATTATCAGCTTTAAAAGCATTTATAGAAGATTTAGCAAGAATATGGCTAGATATGATTACAGTATATTCAACAGATGGATTAATACTTGAAGATGAACAAGTTGATGAAATTACAGGAGAAACAATAACACAGCAAACAACAGTACAACAAACTATATTACAACAATTACAAGCAACTGTAAAAGTAGATATTACACCAAAGGGAGCATTTGATAAATATGCTCAAGAAGTATCTATGGAAAATATGTTAAAAGCAGGGTATTTTAGTCAAGAAAAACTTGGAGAATTGAAAATATATGTTGAAACTTTAGATGATGATAGTGTAATGCCAAAACAAAAACTATTAGAGGCAATTAAAAAACAAGAAGAAGCTCAGTCAAGAATTGCAATGATAGAAAGTCAAGCAAATGAAATGATGCAAAGGGCAAATCAATTCTTAAATGGAGATGTATATCAACAGGCAATGCAAATACAAGAAGCACAAAATCAAATACAAACAGAGAGAAATGCAATAGGAAAAGAAAGAAATAATATTAGTTATGAACAGGCTACTTAAAGTAGTCTTTTTATATTGTCCAAGCATTTAAGACATTAAAAGATATGGATAGTCAAGCAAAGACTTATAAAAAAATAGGAGGAGTTAAATCATGGAAGAAAATGAAGAAAACTTAGTAGTAGACACTACTGAAAATGTTGAGGAACCAACAACAGAAGAAATGGTTGTGACTGATGAAGGTCAAGGAAATCAAGAGCCAGAGGTTGAAGAAAAAAAATACACAGAAAAAGAATTTAACCAAAAGCTAGATGATTTGTTAGCTAAAAAATTAGCGATTAAGGAAAATAAAATCCGTAAGGAATATGAGAGGAAATATTCCAAAACTGAAAACATTTTAAAGCAAGGATTGGGAGTTGATACCATGGAAGATGCAAACAATCAGCTTGAAAAGTTTTACAGAGAACAAGGAGTACAAATATCAGATCCAGGATACTCTGACAGAGAAATCAATATTTTAGCTAATGCTGAAGCACAGGAAATAATTGATGCTGGATTAGATGAAATAGATGAAGAAGTTAATCGCTTAAATCAAAAAGGTTATGAAAATATGACTAAACAAGAAAAAATCATATTTCAAAAATTAAATTCAACAAGGCAATACGAAGAAAGCAAGAAAGAACTTGCAAAAATAGGTGTTAAAGAAAGCATATTGAAAGATGAAAACTTTAATAAGTTTGCAGATATGTTTGATAAATCTAAAGTTAAAATATCTGATATTTACAATATGTATTCTAAGACACAATCAAAAAAAGAAGTAACACCAATTGGAAGTATGAAGAGTAATAAAGAAAAAGATAACGAAATCAAGGATTTTTATACATTTGAAGAAGCTAGTAAGTTTACTAGAAAAGAATTGCATAATAATCCTAAATTAATGGAAGTTATTACAAAATCAGCTTCTCAATGGTAAAAAGAAAGGAAGTAGAAAATTATGGCAGTACAACATTTTTTAAGAGAAGTATGGGCAGAAAAAATTCAAATGGGATTGGATCTTAATGCTCAATTAGTTGCTCATTGCACAAAAGAATATGAAGGAGATTGCAAATATGCAGAGAAAGTAAGAATACTAGGTGTAGGAGAACCAATGATTGATGGATATACAGGAACCGTTACATATGAAGATATGGATGATGAAAAACAATATCTACCAATTGATATTAGAGAATTTTTCTCTTTTAAGGTAGATGATGTTGATAAATCTCAATCAAAACCTGGTTTAGATACTGCATACCAACAAAAAGCAGTAAAAAGATTAGCACAAAGAAGAGAAATATATGTAGGAAGATTAGTAGCTGGTAAATTATTAAATACAGCAGATGAAAAAATAGCAACTTATGCACAAACATCTGATACAGCACTAGTACCATATAAAGATTACTACACTCAAGCAACAGATGGTAATGGTAATACTATTTATAAAAGAGTTAAAAAACCTGTATTAGCTAATATTGGTAATTACTATGAAATTACAGCAGGAAACTACAAAACAGGAGCTTCAAATATAACAACAGCAACAGGAAAAACTCAAGTGGCAATAAAAACTGCAATAGATGGTGCATTAGTCAACTTAAGACTAAGAAATAACTCTGAAGGTGGATACTTAGAAATAGACCCAGTTACATATAATGCATTTAAAAATAATTTAGTAGAATTATCTACAAACAACCCAGAATTAATAAGAAAAGGTGTTGTAGGTATGTATGATAGCTATACTGTAACTAGATCTAATGCTATTTACAGAGATGGTTCATATTATCATTGTTTTGCTCACTCTGGAACAGCTATAGCATTTGCAGGTCAAATAAATGAAGTTGAAGCATTAAGACTACAAGATACTTTCGCTGATGGTATTAGAGGTCTTGATACTTACGGTATGGCAATAATTGCTCAAGACGAAATTGAAGCAATAAAAATACCTGCTTAACGAAGAGAGGGTTTCCTCTCTTTTATACTGCCGTTTAGCCAAGCGGTAAGGCAACAGGCTTTGACTCTGTGATACCCTAGTTCGAATCTAGGAACGGCAACCAAATAGAAAAGGAGAATAAGATAATGGAAAAGAAAGTATATGTTGTAAGACCAAATACAGATTGTTACTATGGAATAGAGGTAAATAAAGATACTAAATTAGAGTTTAAAAATGAATTTGTCAAACAAAAAATAGAGAACTTAGTATTGGAATCAGTATCATCATACAAATGTGAGGAATATGAAAGCAAGACCAAATTAAAAATGAAATTAAAAGAAGGGGATATTCTATTGTTAGAAGAAGAGAAAAGAGGATATTTTATGCCAAAAGATATTCCAATAGGTTCAATTGATGATGCATTAGATGATTTAAAATTCTTAAAAGAACAAATAAGTAAAATAAAGGAGTAAAATTATGACTCTTGAAGAAATGAAAGCAAAAGTATTGCTTATGATAGAAGAATATAATGAAGATGAAGACACTTTATCTAATGATGAAGATATAGGTAACAAATTAAATACGGTAATAAATCAAATACAAAATGAATTATCAAGAATTAAAAAACTATCTGGATATACAGAGTTAGAAGTAGAAGAAGGACAACAAAAAAAGGTATCTGATATAGCGGAGGATATTTATCAATTAAATTTGATTAAAGATATAGATTACGAAATTATAGGAGAATTTATATTATTTAAAGAAACTGGAACAGCAAAAATATATTATTATAGATATCCAACACAAATAGACCAAGATACAGAGGACGATTATGAATTTGAACTATCAACAGATGTATTAGAAATTATGCCTTATGGTGTAGCTGGAGATATTTTAAAAAGTGATGTATCAGAGACTTATGGTAATATATATTATAATCGTTATAGAGAATTGATAAATACACTAGATCCAAGAAGCAATACAGGAAGTATTTATATTGAAGGTGGAGTTGATTTATAATGAATACAACAACAGGAAGTATAGTAACTAGAGTTTACAGGGATTTTAGAGGAGTAGACTTTAGTAATAAAAATGTATCAGTATATAGAAGCCCAAATGCTTTAAATGTTTGGAAAAATTATAAAGAGAGTTTGGGTAAGTGTATCGAAACAAGACCAGATATAGAACTTGTAGATGAATTTGAAGGTACTATATATGGTCTATTTTTTTATACTGTAAATAATGAGCTTCATAAAATCGTACATTGTGAAAATAAGTTATATGACAATGGAGAAGTTATTTTTGATGAAATGAACGAACAGAAAAGTCAGAGTTTTATATATAACAAAATTCTTTATATAAAAGACGGTTTGAATTATTTACAATATGATGGAGATACATTAGAAGAAGTAGAAGGCTATATACCAAGAACATCAATTTCAAGAATGCCAAGTGGTGGTGGAGAAATTTACGAAGATGTAAACTTTCTATCAGATTATCGTATTAATAGTTTCTGTGCAGATGGGGTGTCAACAGAATATTTTTTAGATGCTAAAAACATTGATAATGATTATATACCGGTAGTTACTGTAAATGGAAGTGTAGTTGATAGTTTTACAGTAGATTATACAAACGGAAAAATAATTTTTTCAGAAGCAATAGACGAACCTTTAACAGATGGACAAGATAATGTGTTTATTAAATTTAAAAAGACTGTTGAAGGATATAAAGAAAAAATTACTAAGTGTACAATTCTAACGGTGTTTGATAATAGGGTTTTCTTTGCAGGTAATCCAGATTATCCTAATATGTTATTTCATTGTAGTTTAGATGCTCCAAATTATTGTAGTGATTTAGATTATTATACAGAAGGAGTAGATGATTCAAAAATCAAGGCTTTAATAGCTGGAAATAATGCTTTATGGGTATTAAAAGAACCTAGCCAATCAAATACCACAGTATTTTATCATAATCCTACTACAGATAGTGATTACGGAAAGGTTTATCCAAATTCTCATTCAAGTATATCAACTGGATGTGTTGCTACTGGAATAAACTTTAATGATGATATTGTGTTCTTTTCTGATAGAGGAATGGAAGCTATAAGTGGGGATATAACAACAGAGCAAGTATTAGCTCATAGAAGTAGTTTAATAGATGCTAAATTATTAGTTGAAGAGAATTATAAGAATTTAATACTTGAAGAATATGAGGGTTATTTATTAGTAATTATAGACAACAAAATTTATTTGGCAGATAGTAGGCAAAAATTTACTCAAAACGATCATATTGAGTATGAGTGGTATTATTGGGAACTATCAAAGAAGATAACAAGCACACAAGTAAAAGACGGTGTGCTTTATTTATGTGCGGAAGATGGAATATACACATTAACTAAAAAGGATACTGAGATAGAAACAGTATGGACTACTCCAGAAGATGATTATGGATATCCATATTATCAAAAAACAACTAACAAAAAAGGTGCAACAGTTTGTATTGATGGAGAAGAAGTAACGGTATTAGTAAAAACTGATAACAATAAATTTGAAAAAATAGATAAATATAAAAACAAAAAAGGATACATAGTGTTTAAGATAAAAAAGAAAAAATGGAAGAACATACAACTTAAATTAACTTCAAATAAACCAATAGGAATATCAGAAATAACATTATTAAGTTATTTAGGTGCGTATGTAAAAAGGTAGGAGGATTGTATGGCAGATTATAGTGTAGATTATAATGACCAAAGATTTAAAGCGGTAGAAACGGAAAAACAAAACAAATTAAATGAAGCTAATTCAATGTATAATAATATGATTGCAAATACAGATAATCGCTATAATGAGATGATACAAGCTTCAAAAAATTATGCAAATGAGCAAACTAAAAACCAACAGGCAAGAACTGATTTTGCAATTGATGAAATCAACCAACAAAAAGACCAAACCAAAAAGGATTATACAAGAGAGCAAATGGGGGCATATACAGATTGGCAAAAACAAAGCAACCAATATGGAGCAAATGCAGAAAAACTTGCAAGTAGTGGATTAACCAATAGCGGATATAGTGAAAGTTCTCAAGTAAGTATGTATAATACATATCAAAATAGAATAATGCAAGCAAAAGAAAGTTATAATCAAGCTGTTCAAAACTACAATAATAAAATAACAGAAGCTAGATTATCTAACAATGAAGCATTAGCACAAATTGCATATAATGCATTACAAAGTCAATTACAATTAGCATTAGAAGGATTTCAATATAAGAACTCGTTATTACAACAACAATTATCAACACAAATGTCTATTGATAGTGATTACTATGGAAGATATCAAAATGTACTTGCTCAGATCAATCATGAAAATCAATTTAAGTACCAACAAGAAAGAGATAGGATTGCAGACCAACAATGGCAAAAACAATATAATTTACAATTGGCAAACTCTAGAAAGAGTTCTGGTGGTTCTAGTAAAAGTTCAAAAAAATCTAGTTCTTCAAGCTCTTCAAATCAACAAGTAAATACTGAACAAAAAGCAACACCAACACCAAAAGAAATAATAGATAATATAAAAATGCTTCAAGGACCAGGACTAACAAATAATATTAAAGATGGAATATCAGGAAAAACTTTTTCGAGTATGGATGCTTTATTAAATTATTATGGTTATGCTTCAACTAGCAAATAGGAGGGATTTATGAGAATTGTAAAATTATCTGAATTAGATGAAGAAGAAAGACAACGAGTGCTTGAAGAGCAAAATCAAAGAATAGAGCAAAACAATTTAGCAAGACAACAACTACAACAACAAGCAAATGATGCTTTTAATCAAAATGTACAACAAAACGGAGCATATAATACAGAAAATCATACAACGACGTTCAACAATATATTAAATGCTATGGATTCAAAAGAGAGTCAAAAGCAGTTCAAAAAGTCTAATGGAATTAATCCATTAGGCTATTTAAAAGAAGGAACATCTTCAATATGGAATAAAATATTAACTGGAGGAAAAACTATTGCAAACAATTCTTATAATATGGCTCAAAGTAAATTAAATAAGCCCTATATACCTATTGTAACAGATGCTAATGGAAATATAGATAAAAGAGCTACAGATAATAATATTATGACACAACATGTAGAAAGTGAAATGAAAAAATTAAACAGTATTATTAGTGCTAAAAAATATAATGAACTAAAAAAGCGAAAAGAAGAAGAAGCCAAAAAAAGAGTACAAGAATTGGAAAGCAAAATAAAAAATGCTTCTAAAAATAAAGCATTGCCAACAGCAGACATAGTTAAGCTAAAAAAAGAACTAGAAGAGGCAAATAATAGCCTTAAATCAATTAATTTTGATACTACAGAAATTGCAAGTGATCTACAAACAGCTAATACTAAAGAAATAACACAATTAGGATTACAAGCGAGATTAGAAGCACAACAAAAAAACCAAAATTTAAATAAAGGTGGAGTAGATGCTTTTAATGAATATGTAGAAAGTACATTAAATGCAATACCAGGAGGAGTACAATCTGTAGTAGCAGGATTAGGAAACACAGGAACAACGGTAGCTGGTTTGATACTTAAAGGAGCAGAAAAAGGAGCTAATCTTGTAGGTAGTGATGAACTACAAGAAAATATAAATAATGCGTATGAAAATGTTATAGATACTGGAAGATATCTTAATGAAAAAGGTAATTATAAAAGTACAGTAAATAGTCAAGTAGAAGATAATTTTACTAGAAAGAGTGCAAATGCTGTGAATACAGTTTCACAAGTAGCAACTGTAGCAGGTTTAGCCGGAGTAACAGGATTACCAGGACCATTGTTACAAGGAGGATATGTAGGAGGAAGTTCCGCACAAGAAGTTTTAAATGAAAATGAAGATAATATTGGTAAAGCAACGATAACTGGACTTGCAAAAGGATATACATCATATTTAACAGAGAAAATGTTTGATGCAAACATCTTAACAAGAGGTGGAAAAACAAGTTCTATTCAAAAATTGGTAGATAAAAAAATAGATGAAAAAATAACATCACAATTCGGAAAGAAAATAGCAAGCAAAGTTGTTGGGATAATGGGAGAAAATGCAGAAGAAATAGTTGAAGACAATGTGGATAATTTAATTGACAAGGTTGTAAATAACAAAGATATGCCAGGATTTAAAGAATGGTTATCTAATACTAGTGAAACTATGCAAGCTACTACAATAAGTACAATTATTCTAGATTTATTGGGATTAGGTGGAACAAATTACGAAGAAGTACAAAAAGATGCCCAAGCACAAAATTACATTAATAAAGCTAGACAAATAATAAACGAAAATAATTTAACTATTCAATATAATCAAAATGAATTAACAAATATTATTCAAGAAATGAAAAACAATGAAAAACAAGGCAATAAAGATGTTACACCCCAAATTAAAACGGCTCAAAATGGAAATATGGAGCAAATATTGCCAACACAAAATAATGTAGTAGTAACAGACAAAGACAATTTAATTAGTAGTGCTAAAAAATATAATTTAGACTATAAAGATTTAAGCATAGAAAACTCTCAAAAAGCATTAGAAAAAAGAGGAATAAAAGCTAGATTTGATGATAGTTATTTCAATAATGAATCAGAAGGTGGAAAATACATTTTAACAACTGATGATAACGGAAATGTTACAAGAGAAATAATAATAAATCCAAAGGCTGATGAAAAAACAATTATACAAGAAATGGCTATACATGAATTAACACATGATATTATAGCAGGAAAAACGGACAAATCAGTTAAAATGTATAATGAGATAAAAGACTTTTTATATAAAGATAAAGACTTTCCTAATAGATTAACACAATTAGAAGAAGCATATTTAAATATTAGGGATGAAAATGGAAACCCTGTATATAATAGAAATGACACTAATTTTAATAAAATGATAGAAGAAGAAGCTATTGCTAAGACATTGCAAACAAAATTTGGAACGCAAGAAGAAGTAAATAGACTTGTAAATTATACACCTTCAAAGGCGAGAATGGTTTATGATTGGATAGTAGACAAATTAAATAAAATAACTGGTGGTAGAATAGAAAAACTATATTGGGAAGATGTAAAAAATAAATTTGAAAGAGCTTTTTCAGAAGAAGGAAATTATAAAAA
>ODAI013334822.1_pt1 | contig 27264 bp, 25 predicted proteins | sample 1539321 | NCBI WGS metagenome assembly ODAI01 (sample SAMN02144231, study PRJEB22623) | gut metagenome | biome: sheep rumen | host: Ovis aries | place: New Zealand
GGCCAACAGCCGAACACCGAACACTTACGGCTACTACTGCTCGATGAAGGAGATTCCGCAGCGCTCGAAGGGTGAAGACTACGACAACCCCTGGCAGGCCTTCGGACAGAACGACTATGTTCTGCGCTACACCGACGTAATGCTGATGCGTGCAGAGGCTCTCATCGAGAAGGGCGACTATAACGGCGAGGCACTTCAGATTATCAACGACATTCGTAACCGCGCAAAACGCGACATCAGCGGCACATCGCTCATCAAGTATGCCAAGGACCAGTGTGAAATCAGCCTCTACGGCAATTTCGCCTCAAAAGACGAAGCTCGCAAGGCACTGCGCTGGGAGCGCCGCTTGGAGCTGGCTATGGAGGGACACCGCTTCTTCGACCTGCGCCGCTGGGGCTTGTTGTCAACTACTCTGAACAAATACTTCCAGAGCGAGGTAACCGACGAATACGACGGTCAGACCTATGCACTCTACTACAAGGATGCCTTCTTCACCGCTGGCAAGAACGAGTACTTCCCCATAGCATCCAACCAGATGAACTACGTACAGGGACTCTATCACCAGAACAGGGGGTATTGAGAGTTAAGAATTGAAAAATTGTAGAATTGAAAAATTGAAGAGATTATGATTACCAAGATATTCAAAAGCCTTTTCGCAGGCTTGACACTCAGTGTAGCGCTGACGTCTTGCCAGGACAGAGATCTGCCAGGCTCTGGTCAGATGCAACTTCCTACGCCCGACGCATCACAGATTACCGGCGCGCTCACCGGCGACAATGGTTACGACTACACCCTCACCTGGCCGCAAGGTACGCAGGGAGCCGTGATGAACGTGGCCGTCTATAAGAACGGCACTCAGATGCAGGCCCTCACGCCCACCAATGGCAACTCGTTCACACTGAAGAACCTGGAGACCAACCAGCTCTATGAGTTCCTCTTCAAGTATGCCAGCGGCGATGCCCTCTCCAACGGCGTCATGATCAACTACACCCGCCGAGGTGCCACCGCTCCCGCCGAACTAAAGATGACACAGGTGGACATCAACGACGACGAGCATGACCTGGAGGTCACCTGGACTGCCAGCCCCGACGCCACCTCCTATATACTGAAGCTGGTCAACAACGACGGTTCGAAGGAGGTCAACACCACCGTCACCGGCACATCTTACACCCTGAAGGGCGTGGTGATGAAGGAAAGTTGGGAGGCCACCCTCATTGCACAGAACGACGAGGGCCGCGCACTGCCTATCCAGGCATCGGCCAAGATCGGTGGTAAGCTGCCGGGATTCCTCTCTGAGTATGCCACACCTGAGGAACTCCTCGCCAGCGGCGACGACGATGAGGCCAGTGCATGGCTGTGGTTCCACGAGAACTATCCGAAGGGCGAGTACGTCTACTTCGGCAACATCAGCACCGTGGAGGACATCGCCGACTACCGCATGCTCTTCTGGTTGCGCGATCTGGAGACCGGCAACAATGACGACATCTGGAACTTCTCCGACGCTGCCCGCAACGCCGCTCCCTGCATCGAACAGTACGTCAAGAACGGCGGCAACCTGCTCCTCTGGCAACATGCCGTGCCTTATATAGGTACTATCAACCGTCTGCCTACATCGCTGCTGCGCGGCGTGAGCAACGCCTTCGGTGCCGGCCAGGGCGGCTGGAATCCCGACACGTGGAAGATGGGCGTATGCCTTAATACAGGCTCCTTCTCGAAGGACTTCTCATCGCACCCCATCTATGCAGGCATCCAGACGGAGAAACTCAACGACCAGTGCTTCGCCGCCATCGCCTTCAAGGGACCGGGCTGGACGGAAGACCATAACTGCCTCTTCTTCGACATCCCCACCAAACTGACCGACCTAGGTAACACCACAGAGGAGTGCTACAACACGGTCACCGAGCAGTACGGCATCTATCCTCTCGGTACGTGGGATTCGCAGGCCGCATGGGTCAGCCAGCTCAACGTGTGGGAGGCCAAGGGTGCCCCGCTGGCTCCCGAGGGATTCCAGAAGGGTGCCGGCACCGTACTCTGTATCGGTAACGGTGGCTGCGAGTTCTCGATGAAGAATGAGGACGGCACGCCCGACAAGAGCGCCAACCCCAAGAACAATTCCTGCCAGGGCAACGTCCTGAAGTTGGCCAAGAACAGTGTTGAGTATCTAATGTCTATCTAACGACTCGCATCGTTTATTAGTTAGTTATCCTCTCCAATTATCGTTCATTGTCAGCAATAATGTTGCAATGAACGATTTTTGTTAGTATATGTAACAATATTTATGGTATATATAGGAGTTTTTTGATTAACTTTGCAGCAGAATCAGTAAAAAAACTTAAAACAAGAAACAAAAATGAAGAAACTAGTGATGACCATGATGGCAGCCCTGATGGCTGTCGCCGCCAGTGCCCAGGTGCAGGTGCTTAGTGAGAATCATGCCATGCTCCGTCTGGAGCAGGGCAAGAAATACGTGCTGCTCCCCGTGGAGGAGAAGGCAGAGAATGCCAGCGTGAGAGTGATTGGCAAGAACAACCAGTCGACACGTCGTCCGAATGTGCGTCTGGCCGTTGACAATGTGGACTACTTCGTACCCCTGGAGATCAAGGACGGGCAGCTGCTCGACATCATCTTCCATGGTGACCGTCGCACGAAGGGAGCCATCAAGGATTTCGCCTGCTGGAAGGAAATCAAGTGCAGTGACACCTTCGACACCACCAACCGCGAGAAGTTCCGTCCCGCCTATCACCATACACCGCTCTATGGTTGGATGAACGATCCCAACGGTATGTTCTATAAGGACGGCGTGTGGCACCTCTACTATCAGTATAACCCCTACGGCTCGCTGTGGGAGAACATGACCTGGGGCCACTCGGTATCAAAGGATCTCATCCACTGGGAGCCCATGCCCCTGGCCATCGAGGCCGATGCCATCGGCACCATCTTCAGCGGCTCGTGCGTGGTGGATAAGGACAACACAGCTGGCTTCGGTGCCAACACTATCATCGCCTTCTATACCTCTGCTGCAGAGAATCAGACACAGTCGATGGCCTATTCGACTGACGGCGGACGTACCTTTAATAAATATGAGAAGAATCCCGTCATCACCAGCGATGCCCCTGACTTCCGCGACCCGAAAGTGTTCTGGCATCAGGAGAGCAGCCGTTGGATCATGATGCTGGCCGTGGGGCAGGAGATGCAAATCTGGTCGTCGGCCAATCTGAAAGATTGGAAGAAGGAGAGCAGCTTCGGCAGTGAGTATGGTTGTCATGGTGGCGTATGGGAGTGTCCCGACCTGCTGAAGATTGGCGACAAGTGGGTGCTGCTGTGCAACATCAACCCCGGTGGCCCCTTCGGAGGCTCTGCCACACAGTATTTCGTAGGACAGTTCGACGGCAAGAAGTTCACCTGTGAGTCGATGCCGAAGGTCACCAAGTGGATGGACTACGGCAAGGACCACTACGCCACGGTATCATTCTCCAATGCCCCAGAGGGCCGCACGGTGGTGATGGCTTGGATGTCGAACTGGCAGTATGCCAACCAGGTGCCCACGAAGCAGTTCCGCTCAGCCAACAGCATTGCCCGTGATCTGGGCTTGTTCCGTGATGGTGAGGAGACTTACGTTAGCGTGACCCCGTCTCCCGAAATGCTTGCTGCCCGTGGTGCCAAACTGAAGAAGCCGACGGCCACCTGTGAGATCGTTGTCGAAGTAAAGGGTACGATGGAGCTGACCCTCTCGAATACGAAGGGTGAACAGGTGGTGATGACCTACGATGCTCAGCAGCAGACCTTCGCCATGGATCGTACCAAGAGCGGTGATGCCAGTTTCAGCGAGGCTTTCAGTACGGTGACCACGGCTCCCACACATGGTGCCATGAAGCAGTTGCACCTCTTTATCGACAATTCGAGCATCGAGGCCTTCGCTGGCGACGGCAAGATGGCGATGACCAACCTTGTGTTCCCCTCAGAGCCCTATAGCATCCTGAAGGTGAAGGGTGGCAAGGCTACGATATATGAATTGAGAAATTGAGAAATTGAGAAATTGAGAAATATGAAGCAAATTTACGCTATTGGAATCATTGCGGTGGGAATACTGATGACGGCGTGCAGAACGCCGAAGAATGTGACCTACCTGCAGGATCTGAAGGACGGTGAGACCGTCAAGGTACTGAACTACAAGGGGATTACCCTCAGGCCACAGGATGCTGTGTCGATCGTGGTGAATACGAAGACCACGGAGCTGACCAACCTGCTGAACCTGCCCCTGTCGACCCAGGTGATTGGTGCCCCGCAGACAGCTGCGCTGGCCCAGAGTCACGGTACGTCGGGCTATACGCTCGACAGTGAGGGCAACGTGGACTTCCCCTTAGTGGGCAAGATCCATCTGGCCGGTCTGACACGTGAGGAGGCCGCAGCACGGGTGAAACAGACGCTGGAGGAGAAGCAGGTAGCCGCCAACCCCGTGGTGACGGTGGAATTCCTGAACCTGAAGTTCTCGGTGCTGGGCGAGGTAGGCCATGCCGGAGAGTTTGGCATCAACCGTGACAAGACGACCCTCATCGAGGCCCTGGGCATGGCCGGAGACATGAACCTGTACGGCAAGCGCGACAGTGTGTTCGTGTACCGTCAGGAGGGAGACCACCAGCGGGTCTATGCCCTGAGCATGCTCAACGGCCGTGAGCTGCTGAGTTCGCCCGCCTACTATATCCAGCAGGGCGACGTGGTGTATGTGCAGCCCAACAACTACCGCAAGCGCCAGTCGTCGGCCAATGCCACCGAGGTGACCACCGCCTCGTTCTGGCTGTCGGCCCTGTCGGTGCTGACGACCCTCGCCGTGCTTGTTTTCAAGTAAGATATGTCGTACCTGAGCAACAAGATACGCGTGTTGAAAGAAGCCTTCATGGGTAATCTCATGAAGGTGAAGGTGCTCTATGACATCCGGTTACGGAAGGCCATGACCCTCTCCTCGCGCCAGGAGCCGACAGTCATCGTGTCGCTGACCAGCTATGGCCAGCGCGTCAGGCAGAGTGCCGTCTATACCGTCTACTCCCTGTTGCGTCAGACAGTACGGGCAGAGCGCGTGGTGCTATGGCTCGACAAGGAGCAGTTCAGCGACGAGAACCTGCCCGACGACCTCCGATTCCTGTGCCAGTACGGCCTGGAGGTACGCTACGGGAAGGACATCAGGTCGTATACCAAGATCATCCACTCGCTGACAGCCTACCCGGAGAAGCACATCATCACAGCCGACGACGACCTGTACTACAGCAGCCATTTCGTGGAGGAGTTTGTGGAGGCCCATCGCCAGTATCCGAAGGCCATCATCACGGCCTGGGGAAAGCTGCCGATTGAGGACAGCCGCCACCAGCTGGTGTCGTATGACTCCTGGCCGGAATACCACTGGGTGGCCGCCGACTTCCAATACGACGCCACCAAGGTGTCGCCGATGGGGGTAGGAGGCGTGCTGTATCCCAGTGGCGTGTTCGACTCGGAGGTACACAACGAGGCGGTATTCACCAGCCTCTGTCCGAAGGCTGATGACATCTGGCTGTATATCATGGGCATGCGCAGCGGAGCCGAGAAGCGATTCCTACCCGCCTCCCATATCTCGTACTACCAGACCGACCTGTTGCGCCAGTACCTCACCAAGGACCGGCTGACCGCCACCAACCGTCTGAAACTTGAGAACGACACCCAGCTACAGGCGTTGCTGGAACATTATCACATATCAACAAAAAACATTACAACAAGTATATGAAAGAAGCATTGACCTTTACTGAGTTTATCCACCTGTGCATCCGCAAGTGGAAGTGGTTTGCAGTCTCTGTCGCCACGTTTCTTCTGTTGGCCATCGCCTACCTGGCCATCACGCCGCCCAAATACACCCGCAAGGCCCAGCTCATGGTGAGAGACGACGGAGGCATGGGAGGACTGATGGGCCGTCTGGGAGGCCTGGCAGACATCGGAGGCCTGATCGGCATTGGCTCCTCCAACGTCTACGATGAGCTCTATGCCCTGCAGTCGTCCTGGCTGTTATACAACGTCGTCAACCAGATGCACCTCGACGTGAACTACACCATCAAGGGCATCCGCAATCAGGAGCTGTATGGCGAGACACTACCCGTGACCGTCAGTTTCAAGAACCTGACCGAGGAGGATGACGCCAGTCTGAAGATGGACCTGAATCGCAGCGGGGACTTCAAGCTCTACAAACTAAAGAAAAATGACGACAAGTATGATGACGAGCTGACAGGTCATGTAGGCAGTACAGTGAAGACCAGTATGGGCGACATCGAGGTGAAGGCCACGCCCTACCTGGGCAAGCTGAAGGACGACGAGGTGACCATCACCATCAAGCGCACTGAGCCCACGGCCGTAGCCGAGTACCTGAAGAAGCAGGCCCTCTCGATGGTAGTCAGTAGCCGCGATGCCAACCTGATCGACATCAAGTGCAAGGACGTCTCGAAGCAGCGTGCCACCGACATCATCAATGCCGTGATCGCCGAATACCGCAAGGAATCGGACGAAGACAAGGACGCCCAGGCCGCCGTCTCAGAGAAATACGTCACCGAGCGCCTGGCCTCCCTGGAAAACGAGTTGAAGACGCTGGACTACCGTGTGGCCGACTATAAGAGCAAGACGATGATGCCCGACCTGGAGGTGATGGCCAAGGCCTATGCCGAAGGTGCCAAGGACATCTCACAGGCCCTGCTCGAGGTGAGTGCCCAGTTGAACGTGGTGCAGGCCATCCGCGACTATCTGCGTGACGAGTCGAAGAAAGACGAGCTGTTGCCTGCGCTGCTCATCAGCGACAACAAGGGACTGGCCGACGAGGTATCAAGATATAACGAACTCCAGCTGCAGCGCAACCGCCTGATAGCCAGCAGTAGCAAGGAGAGCCCGTTGGTGAAAGAGCTGGACCAGCAGTTGGCCGCCATGCACAAGGCCGTGCTGACCTCGGCCAACAACGCCATCAAGCAGTTGCAGATCCAGCAGAAGACCGTCCAGGCCAAGGAGAACGAAGGCAAGCAGCTCCTCTCGTCAGCCCCCAAGAAAGCCATTGGCGGACTGGGCGACGAGCGTGACTGGCGCGTGCTGAACGAAGTCTATGTGTTTATGCTCCAGAAGCGGGAGGAAGCCCAGATGATGAAGGCCATGCGCACCGACATCAGGGTGCTGACACCGCCAGTAGGCGTGAAGAAACAGACCTCGCCAGTGAAGGGCAGCATCCTGTTCGGCGCACTGTTGCTGGGTCTCTTCTTCCCAGCCTGTGCCATCTTTGTCAGGGAGCGGAAAAAGCAATAAGCCTTAGGGAATGGTATACCTGTTCAGCATACTCACGATAGCCGTCCTTCTGCTGTCATGGAAGTATATCCTCAGGCTGGAGCCTGCGGGAATCTTTGCCATGCTGTGGATCTTCATGGCCGTATCAGTGCTGCTGCTCCAGGAATATATCGACCTGAATTTCGAAGGGTGCAGTTTTGTGATGACCGGTGTGCTGTTCTTCGTAGCCGGCACCATCTTCAGCGACTACTTCTATCACCCCACCCCATCAGACACCCGAATAGAACTGAAGAAGCAGTGGGTGACACCGCTGTTGCTCATCCTGTTGGCAGGAGCCATGGTGAACCCCATCTACTCCATCTTCCTCAATGGTTTCACGCTGAGAGCCCTGCTCGACATGCGGGAACTGTTGGAGATGAACAAGGAAATCGCCATCAGCCGCTATTCCGGCAACGAAGTCTACAGCGTCTTCAACCAGTTCTTCCTGATCTTCTCCTATGCCGCTCCCGTCATCGGCGGTTTCTGCTACCGACTTGTGGGCAAATGGGAGAAGGTGCTGTGCGTGATCACCCTCATCCCCTGTACGTTCATCGCCCTGACACAATCGCTGAAGATGGGTATGATCGCCTCATTCATCCTCTTTTTCGGAGCCTACATCACCAGTTCGTACACCTACGGCCTGCCCATCCGGCTGAAGGCCAAGTTCGTCGTACGTCTGGCCCTGATCGTGGTCGGCTTCATCGGCACCCTGTTTGTATCGATGGTGTTCCGTACCGGTGAGGTGAGTGAGAAAGCCATCCTGGAAGTGAGTGGCACGCTGGTATCCTATGCCGTGGGTCACATGCACAGCGTGGACGTATGGTACACCACCTATCAGCCCACCGACCTGACCTGGGGCAGTCACACCTTTTTCGGCATCTCCAACCTGTTAGGACTGGCAGAGCGCGTACAAGGCATCTATCCGGAGTTTATGAATATCGGCAAGAACGGCTTCTTCGGCATCTCCAACACCTTCACCATCTTCCGTCCGTTGACAGAAGACTTCAGCGAGACAGGAGCGATGGTCTTCGTGTTCCTCCTGGGGGTGGCCGGTAACATGGCCCTCAAGGCCGTCATCATGCATCGCAGCGTGGTGTTCTGTCAGGTAGTGCTTGTGGCACTTTACGCCTACCTGATGTGGTCGTTCTCAGCCTCCTTCTATGCCTACACCACCTACCTGACCATGTTTGCCCTGGTGTTCGTGCTGCTGCATCTGATCCAAAAGGAAGTGCCGTCATGCTGAAGCAGTTGAAAGAGAAGCTCACCACGGGTATGGGTCGGGATGTCGTATGGACCTTTGCCATCCAGCTACTGATCATGCTCTGCTCCTTCGCCATCACCAAGCTGTTGGCAAGCCGCCTGAGTATCGATGACTTCGGACAGTACAACGTCATCAAGCGCTCGGTGCAGGTACTATCGTTCGTCATGCTGGCAGGAGTGGGCATCACCTTGCCGAGATACATCCCCCTCTACCGGAAGGGGCACCACCAGCGCCCCATCGTCCCGCTCATCGAGGCCTCGTTCATCTATATAGCAGGTGTGACGCTGATTGTGTGCGCCATCTGCTGGGTGTTCAACAGCGACATGCAACGGCTCGTCCTGGGCGAAAGTGGCAACAACAGCCTCATGACCATCGCCCTGGCATACGCCTTTGCACTGGCGATGGCACAATTGGCCTTCGCCTACTACCGGGGCGTGGGCGACTTCAAGTGGTATAACGGTTCGCAACTGGCCATCCAACTGGCCATCATCCTGCCGCTCATCATCCTGCCATCGCTGACAGCAGCCAATGTCTTCACCTCATGGCTCATCATCACCACCATGCTCGTGGCCTTCTATTTCGGCCGTGAGCTCTGGCAGAAGCACGGCATAGCCCTGGCCAGTGCAGTCACCCTGAAGTCAGAGTTGACGACCATCCTGAGATATTCAGCGGGGCGACTCATTGCCGACTTCTTCCAATTCTCCCTGGCAGCCTTCCCCCTCATCTACATCAGCAGTGCCCAGGGTCTGCAGCCTACGGCCTACTACTCTGTAGGCATCACCTTCGTCACGATGGTCACCCCCATCTATGCCTTTATGGGAATCATACTGCTGCCCTACATCTCGGAATGTATCGCTAAGCACGAGATGCAGGCAGCCAACCGTATCGTGACCCGCCTGGCCCTCATCTATGTCGCCACCTCACTGCTGGCAACGGTCTTCCTGCTCATCTTCACCGATTTCCTCACGCGCCTGCTTTTCGCAGAAAGCTATGTCGCAGCCTCCGACATCACCCGCATCATGATACTGTCCATCCCGCCCCAGGCCCTGTATATGCTCTATCGCAACCCGATAGATGCCGTCTCCGTCACGCCATACAATCTCATCATCCTCTTTATTACAATCGTTGCGATGGTCATCAGCTTCAGTCTCTGCACCACCCTCACCCAGTTTGCCTGGGCCTATCTGGGCGTGTCGGTCATTCAAGGGCTCTGTTCCTTCATCACGTGGGAAAGAATGAAATAATAAAAGGCTGAGAAAATGAAATAATCCATGAAAGCACAAAAAATCGATAAAAGGTGCGTTATTTGAAAAAAAAGTTGTACCTTTGCACGCTTGAATGGGTAAGGGTGAAAAAAAGTCCCTCCCAACACAATAAAAACGTATAGAATACGTTTAGAAGAAAAAGACTTTGGATGGCTATCAAGTTAATGTACATAACGAATGAGCCCGCAATCGCTCATATCGCTGAAGAAAGTGGTGTCGACAGGATATTTATCGACCTTGAAGTTCGTGGAAAAGAAGAGAGACAAGGACATCTCGATTCCGTGAAGTCGCACCACACGCTGGAAGACATCAGCAACATCAAGGGCACGCTGACAACCTCGGAGTTGTTGGTGCGTGCCAATGCCCTTTATTCCCGTAGTCAGGAAGAGATCAACGAGATTGTCAGTCGCGGTGCCGACATCGTGATGCTCCCGATGTGGTCTTCCATCGACGATGCGTGCCGGTTCCGTGACTATGTAGGAGGCCGCGCGAAGGTGCTGCTGCTGCTGGAGACCATTCCTGCCGAGAAGTGTCTCGACGAGGTGCTGGCCCAGGAAGGCTTTGATGAGGTACTCATCGGTCTGAACGACCTGCACCTGCAATATCACCAGAAATTCATGTTCGAGCTGTTGGCCAACGGCAAGGTAGACGAGATCATGGGCAAGTTGAAGTCGAAGGGAAAGTTCTGCGGCTTCGGCGGAATAGCCAGTCTGAACCAAGGCATGATTTCCGGCAAGAACATCCTGACCGAGCACTACCGTCTGCACTCCGACATGGCCATCCTGTCGCGCAGTTTCTGCGACACCTCAAAAATCACCGACATAGAACAGATCAAGCGCATCTTCACCCAGGGTATGAAAGAGATACGCGACTATGAGCAGACGCTCACCACCCAGTCGGCGGCATTCTTCGAGGCCAACCATCAGGAGGTGATCAGGAAGGTCAGGGAAATCGTGGAGAAATGAGAGGCGGGAATGGAATTAGACATCAAACTACTTAGGGCCATAGAGAAGGAACAGGGAGGATCATTCTACCTCCTTGACACACAGCAGTTCGCGACCAACTTCGATGAACTGCTGTCGGCTTTTCGTGCGTACTATCCCCATACGGAGATCGCCTACTCCTACAAGACCAACTACACCCCGAGACTCTGTCAGCTGACAGACCAGCTGGGCGGCTATGCCGAGGTGGTCTCCGACATGGAGTACGAGATCACCCGCAGGTTGGGCATCGCCACCAGCAAGGTACACTTCAACGGGCCCTATAAAGCCCCAGAAGCCGTCAGGGAAATCATCCTGGGCGGCGGTACCGTGAACCTGGACGACTACAGTGAGGTGCCCGCCATCCTACAGTTGGCCGACGAGTTCCCCGGCAAGACCATCCATATCGGACTGCGCTGCAACTTCCAGATCAACGACGGTGTGACCTCACGCTTCGGTTTCGACACTACGAAACCCGCATTCCGGGCCCTGCTCAATGAGTTGCGCCAGAAAGGCAACATCGAGATTGCCGGTATCCAGTGCCACTTCGCCTCGAGAGCCCTCCAGACCTGGCAGCCCCGGGCCGAAGGCCTCAGCAGACTGGCAACAGAGACAGGGTTGGACACCCTGGAGCATATCGACCTTGGGGGAGGACTCTTCGGCAAGATGAAAGACTCGCTCAAGGCACAGTTTGACACCGAGATCCCCACCTATCAGGACTATGCCCGGGCCGCTGCCGCCTGTATCGCCCAGCACTTTGAGGGCAAGGCCCAGCAGCCCACGCTGTTTATCGAGCCCGGCAGTGCACTGGTAGGCGATGCCATGCGCTTCGTGGCCCCCGTGAAGAGCATCAAGGACATCCGTGGCAAGGCCATTGCCACCCTGTTGGGCAGCGTGTATAACATCAACCCTACGCTGAACAAGAAGAACCCGCCCATTACCGTCTACAGTGACCAGCAAGGCCCGATCTACCACGACCTGGACTTCGCCGGCTATACCTGTATCGAGGGCGACTACCTGTACAGAGGCTACACAGGGCCACTGTCGACAGGCGACCTGGTGGTGTTTGAGAACGTGGGTTCGTACTCCGTGGTGCTCAAGCCCCCCTTCATCCTGCCCAACTTCCCCATCGTGGAGCTGAACGGCGGTCAGACGAGAGTGGTGAAGCGGAAAGAGACATTCGACGACCTATTCCACACATACGAATTTTAGGGACATGCAGCAGATATGGACAGCCATCAACAACGTGGTGAAGCGGGTGTTCGACATCGTGGCTTCAGGACTGGCACTGGTGGTGCTGTCGCCCGTGATGCTGGTCTGTGCCATCTGGATCAAGCGCGACTCCGAAGGTCCCGTCATCTTCAGGCAAGACCGGCTGACCAAGGACGGACGGGTGTTCAAGATGCTCAAGTTCCGTTCGATGGTCCAGGATGCCGAGAAGCACGGTACGGGGCTGTTCAACTATGAAGGCGACCCCCGCGTGACCCGTAGCGGCCGTTTTCTGAGAGACCACAGCCTGGACGAGCTGCCCCAGTTGGTGAACATCCTCAAGGGCGACATGAGCGTGGTAGGTCCCCGTCCCTGCGTGGTCTATGAGCTGGGAGACTATGCGACGCTGAATGCCCGATTCAAGAAGCGTTTCAGCGTGAATGCCGGTCTGACGGGCTATGCCCAGGTACAAGGTCGCAACGAGCTGCCCTGGGACGAGAAGGCCGACCTGGACAACCGCTATATCGACCTCTACCGGAAGTGGGGTTTCGCGCTGGATGTCTACATCATCCTGAAGACTGTGGCCGACGTGTTCCGCCACAAGGATATCTACGAGAATAAGATTGACGACGGCCTAAGTGACCGTGAATCGGCGGAAATGGCGCAGGCGAGGGTGATTGAAATGGCGCATGAGAGAGATTGAGAGAGATTGAGAGATTGAGAGATTGAGAGATTGAGAGATTGAACATTGAACATTGAACATTGAAGATTGAGAAATTGAGAGATTGAGAAATTGAGAAATTGAAACTATATAATAATGGACAATAATAACCGACTTATATGGCTGGGCGGCAAGATGATGCCGGTGACGGAAGCTAAGATCAATGTGCTGTCGCCGACCGCACAGTTTGGTGCCAACGTGTTTGAAGGCATCCGTTGCTACTGGTCGGAACAGGAGCAGCAGCTCTTTGCCTTCCGGTTGGCAGCCCACTACAAACGACTGCAGCAGTCGATCAAGCTGATGCGTCTGAAGAGTCCCTATACGACCGAGGACTTTGAACAAGGTCTGAAGGACATCGTGAGAGCCAACGGCTATCGCGAGGATATCGCCGTGAGACAGACCGTCTTCGTGGACGGACTGGGAGGCACGTGGAACTCGTGTGAGCCCATCAACATGTTTATCGCGCCCATCGCCAAGGCCTACCAGCCCATCGCCGAGAAGAAGGGTTTGCGCTGTCAGGTAAGTTCGTGGGAGCGCATCAGTGACAAGAACCTCTCGCCCCGCGCCAAGGTAGGAGCGAACTACATCAACAGTCGCATGGCCTATCTGGAGGCGCAGCAGAACGGTTATGACACCGCCCTGATACCCAACTACCAGGGCAAGATCTCCGAAGGACCTGGAGCCTGTTTCTTCATGGTGCGAGACAACACCCTCTTCACCCCACCCCCCACAGCCTCCGTGCTGGAGAGCATCACCCGCGACACCATCATCAAGATGGCGCAGGAAGTGCTGGGCATCAAGACCGTGGAGCGCGACATCGACAGGACAGAGCTGTATATCTGTGACGAAGCCTTCCTCTGCGGTTCGGCGATGGAGATCACCCATATCACCGAGGTGGACGGCTATACCATCGGATCAGGAGAAGCAGGAGCCATCACCCGGCAGCTGTCGGACACCTACTATCAAGTGATCACTGGTCAGCTGGAGCAGTACAGGCACTGGCTGACGGGGGTTTATTGAGATTGAGAGATTGAGAGATTGAGAGATTGAACATTGAACATTGAACATTGAACATTGAACATTGAAGATTGAACATTGAAGATTGAAGATTGAACATTGAAGATTGAAGATTGAACATTGAACATTGAAGATTGAACATTGAAGATTGAACATTGAAGATTGAACATTGAAGATTGAACATTGAAGATTGAACATTGAAGATTGAACATTGAAGATTGAGAGAAGGGGGACAGACATATCAGCAGGGGCTCGTATCTATCGTGACGCCAGTCTATAAGGCGGCCAGATACATAGAAGAGACGATCCGGTCGGTGCAGGCTCAGACCTACAAGGACTGGGAACTGCTGCTCATCGACGACTGTTCGCCCGACAATTCTGGAGAGATCATTGAGCGCCTGGCTCAGGCGGATGCCCGCATCAGGTATCACCGTCTGGAGCAGAACAGCGGAGCGGCCGTGGCCCGTAATACCGCCATCGGCATGGCCCGAGGCGAATACCTGGCCTTCCTCGACAGTGATGACCTCTGGGAACCGGAGAAACTCAGCAGACAGGCCCGGTTCATGCAGGAGAAGGGATGTGCTTTCAGTTACACCCGTATCCGGATGACAGATGCCGAAGGGAACACCCTCAAGGACGATATCCATGTGCCAGAGAAGATCAGTTACCAGGGGCTGTTGCGCCAGACCGTGATAGCCACCTCGACCGTGATGCTTAACCGGACAAAGCTGCCCGACTTCAGGATGCCCCTCCGGCGCGGTGGCCAGGACTATGCCACCTGGCTGCAGATACTCCGTGAGACCGGCTATGCCTACGGTCTCAACGAGACGCTGACCGTCTATCGTACGAGCAGCGACTCCCTCTCATCGAACAAGTTGGACAGCGTCAGACAGGTGTTTGAGATCCAGACGCAGGACGAGCACATCAATCCCCTGTCAGCAGCGCTCAACACCCTCTGTTTCTGTTGGTACGCCTTTAAGAAGCACTATATGTAACCCATGCTGAAAAGGACCCTCGACATCATCATAGCCATCGGCTGCCTGTTGGTCTTCTCGCCACTGTTGCTGCTCTGCTACCTGGCCATCAAGATGGGCGGAGGTCCGGCCATCTACAAGCAGGAGCGCATCGGACTGGGAGGCAAGCCCTTCTATATCTATAAGTTCCGGAGCATGGTGGTAGATGCGGAAAAGGAAGGCGAGGAGTTGTTGCAGCAGGAGAACGACCCGAGGCTGACCAAGATTGGCCGGTTTCTGCGGAGTCACCATCTGGACGAGTTGCCCCAGTTGTGGAACGTGCTGAAAGGCGACATGGCCTTTGTGGGACCGAGACCTGAGCGGAAATACTATATCGACCAGATCATGCAGCACAACCCCCGCTACCAGCGGCTCTATGCACTGAGACCCGGCGTGACCAGCTATGCCACGCTGCACAACGGGTATACGGACACCATGGAAAAGATGCTGAACCGACTGGAGATGGACCTGTACTACCTGGAGCACCAGTCGTTGTGGCTGGATGCCAAGATCCTGCTACAGACGTTTTTCAGTATCGTGGGAGGAAAGCGATTCTAATACTTCCGGAAAGAGAGTCTCAAGACAGGAGACTCGAGCACCAAGACTTCAGACTCCAGAGACACGATGCGGAACTGTTCCTGAAGGGCATTGACGCCATAGGGACGCAAGACTTCCAGATCAGTGATCGGGGTATCACCATCCGCACGGTCGAACATACAAGGCTGTTCCAGGAGCAAGACCCTATTCTCCTCCTTCAGGCGATATATGATGCTATTGTCGTGAAGGTTAGACAACTCAATCAAGTCGTGCTGGAAGCTCCAGAAAATCTGCTTATCCGCATAAGCCACCCCCTGCCGGCCGTTGAGGGAATCGACCTGCTCCAGCCGCCAATAACCATCGAGGTCGCCATTGCCCGACGACTCTATATCACAGGCAGACAGAGCTGCCAGACAGACTATCGAAAAAAGGAAAAACAATCTTCTCATTTTGCCAAGATACCCGTTTTAATGATTGATAGCTGAAAACCATAGTTATCCCCCAGCAGGCGCCCTTTGTCCATGGCGAGAGCGCCCCGCACCATCCAGTCATGCGGGAAGCGCCAGGAGGCCTCGGCCAGGAGGCTCAGGTTGTAGTGCCTTCCCGGCAGTGGGTCGGCATAAGTGCCCAGGCCCGTCTGATACGTAGCCAGGAAGCGGTAATGCAACGGTGCCAGCGGTTGTCCGCTCACCCCAAGATGCCAAGCCACAAAGCGGTTGTCGGTCACGCGGATGCTGCCATTGTCATTATACAGCGGAGACCGATAGAGCGGGTTGCCCATGACCTGTCCCCAGTGCTGCCAACCGGTAAAGATATGGTGGTTATAATAGTCGTCACGTCCCCCCAGGTGGCTGCTGATATAGGGAGAGTGGTCATGATAGACCGGTCCGCTCTGATACTTGGTATAGAGATACTCCACGACGATATCGTTGAGCCACGGGATCCGCTTCAGTTTCAGTTCGGCCCCGAGCATGATATCCTTCAGGTCGTAGAGGAAGTATCGCCTGTCTTTCCTGGTGTCCCACTCCTGTCCCTGTCCATAGCCATTGTAGTCGAGCATGAACATCGAGGAGTGGTCCTCGAAGAAATGGTCGGCGTAGATGCCCAGATACCATGAAGGCTGATCGATATTCAGTCGGGCCACCCACGAACCGAGCTGATTACCCTCAGAGTTGCGGTAGTCGCTGCCCACCTCATCGGCACCACTGCCCCCCGGCACAAAAGCATGCCAGAAAGCCTTGAGCCCCGCTGCATTTTCGATCACCTCACGCTGTCCGTCGTTATTGATGTCATAATAAGACTTGCCACCGAACTGGCTGGCCATCTCGAGGCCCAGTTCGAGGGTAATGTTCTTCGGGCCAATCTTCAGGTAGCCAGCCTTGGTATGGAGGAGCGTGCCCTCGGTATAGCGGTTGTTGTCAGAGACAAAGTCCTTCTGCCACTTGCCGTCAGTCGTCTTGCCATAGGCGATATGTCCCTTCAGGGAGAGCCATCCCCGTGTAAAGGGAATCGCCCAGTAGTCAGGCAGCGAAAGACGCACCGACGGCACAGGACGTGCATTGATACCCAAGGCCTGCGCTCCGGAGCTCAGTTCGGGATTCTTCAGTTCCATGGGTTGTTCCTTGGCTCCCACGGTCAGTACCCCCTTGAGCCATCGCCCCTCGACATACGCCTGCTGGAGCACCAGTGTGCTGGTAAATCCCGCCGCTACCGCAGCATCGATACCATAGCCAACGCCCCACTTACGACCATTGTCGAGAGAGAGCGGTCTGGCCAGTGCCGCCCTCAGAAAGCCGTTAGTCGTCTTGAGCGAGCTCATCCCGTATTTATTGGCATTGAGCCAGAGGGGAGCATGGTCGCCCGAGGCCACAGTGGCCTGCAGTTCAGCCCTGTAGTGGAGACTATCGAGCAAGTGACGCTCCTGGGCCTGGAGAGAACCGCTGCTGAGGAGTGCGGCCACACCTATTATATATATACGTCTGTTCATCGGTGCAAAGATACGAATAAGTGTGCAAAAAACCAAATATATCCTGCATTTTTCGAAGTATAGGGAAAATCCCCGCTCGTTTTAGGGAAATTCCTTTGTAAAGGTGCCGAAAAAGTCGTTCCTTTGCACTGTGAACAAGAAAATAATGTCAAACGAATAAATACTTACGACGATGAAAAAGATGATGATGATCCTGGTGGCAATGCTGACGATAGCAGTATCAGCCCGCGCAATGAGCTATGAGCAGGCCCGCAACGAGGCCCTGTTCCTGACCGACAAGATGGCCTACGAGCTCAACCTGACCGATGAGCAGTATGAGGCCGCCTACGAGATCAACCTCGACTATCTGATGGGCGTGACGAGCCGTCATGACGTGTTCGGAACCTATTGGGAGCGCCGTAACCTCGACCTGAGCTATATCCTGCTCGACTGGCAGTGGAATGCCTATCTGGCCGCCAGCTACTTCTACCGTCCCCTCTACTGGGAAGCCGGTTACTGGCACTTCGGCGTGTATGCCCGCTATCCCTATCGTGACTATTTCTACTTCGGCCGTCCACACTTCTATGCAACCTACCGTGGCGGACATGCCTGGCACCTGCATGGCAGCAGAGGCTACTACTACGGCCGCCGGAGCCACTTCCGTGCTCCTGGCAGAGTACACGTAGGACTGCATGACCGTTGGACCCGTGGCGACTTCAGAGGTACGCACCGCAGTTCTACCCGTGTGACAGGCCGTGGCGGATCTCGTGGCAGTATCGGCAACCATCGCGAAATGGACAATCGCCGGATAGGCAGCAGCACCAACCGTGGCGTGATCCGTGGCCACAACTACGACAACAATGGTGTCAGGAGCCGCGGCTACAACTACGATAACAATGGTGGCAGGAACCGCAGCTACAACTATGACAACAATGGCGGCAGGAACCGCAGCAGCATCGGCAGCAGTGGGATTGGCAGTCGCAATGTGGAGGGTCATCGCTCCTACGGCAGTGACAGAAGTTCCATGGGCAGTTCCCGCAGCAATTACAGCACCCCCAGCCGTAGCTTCGGCAACAGTTCAAGCCGTTCATCGATGGGCAGCAATCGCAGCAGTTCGTTCGGAGGCGGTCGCAGCAGTGCATCCTTTGGCGGCAGCAGGAGCAGTTCATCGTTCGGAGGCGGTCGCAGCAGTGCATCCTTTGGCGGCAGCAGGGGCGGTTCGTTCTCAGGTGGCGGTAGCCGTGGAGGCGGTTCGTTCTCAGGAGGCAGCCATGGTGGTTTCCACGGCGGAGGCCATGTAGGCGGTCGTCGCTAAAGTTGGAGAATACGCACCTCAGCGTTCATCATCCGCTGAACCTCGCTCATTGATTTTCCATAATAGACAGCCTGGACGGCTTTGTTGACAATGCCATGTCCCACGGCCAGCACCTTCTTTCCCGGGAATGCGTCCCTGACGTAGGCGATGAATTCGCCAGCCCGCGAAAGAAGGTTTTCCAATGTCTCTATGTCGTCGGGCCATGTCTCGCCCTTGAGGTCAGGGATGAAGCGGCCCGTGAATCCTCCCCAGTCACGTTCGCGCAGCAGTGGTGTCTGGACGACCTCGAGGCCATGGGGCTCAGCAATGATCCGTGCCGTATCTACCGACCGTTTCAGGTCGCTGGAGATAACAGCATCGAGTGGCACCAGACGCATCTCGTCTGCCACCTGCTGAGCCTGCAGGATGCCATTGGGAGTCAGTTGCCCCTGCGTCTGTCCCTGCATGATCTGTCTGACATTATCGACAGTCTCGCCATGTCTTACCAAGTATAATGTGGTCATAATAAGAAAATTTCGTGCAAATATACAAAATAATTTATAATTCATCATTCAATATTCATAATTATTTTGTATCTTTGCAGCATCACGTAAGAAAAAACAAGAATATGAAGATACTACAAAGTTCAGTTTTCCGAGCCATCAGTGCCCTTGCCATCGGTATTCTGTTGATCAAGTACCCCGACCACACCGTGACGTGGATCACCGTAGCCATCGGCTGTCTTTTTCTGTTGTCGGGCATTATCTCGCTGGTGGTCTACTACCACGCCACGCGTAAGGTGGGCGAGTACGAGATAACTGATGCAGCAGGTCAGGTGGTGACGAGTACCGAGAAGCCCACCTTCCCCATCGTGGGTGTGGGAAGCCTTATTCTGGGACTGTTGCTGGCCCTGACACCCACCGTATTTGTGAAGGGGCTGATGTACGTGATCGGCTTCATCCTCGTGCTGGGTGCCATCAACCAGTATATGAACCTGCTCAATGCCCGTCGTTTCGGCAAGGTAGGCTTCGGGTACTGGATTTTCCCGAGTATCATCCTGTTGACAGGTCTCTATGTGATCATCAGGCCCCTGGAGCCAGCCGAGATGGCGATGATGATACTGGGTTGGTGTACGCTGCTCTATGGCGTGACGGAGCTGATCAACTCGATGAAGATCCACTCCGAGAAGCGCAAGGCCGCCCAGCGGGAAGAAATTCCCGTGGCCGAGGAGGTCATCGAAGAGAAAACGGTTATCGAGGCTGAGACTGTCAGCGAGGAGGAGACTGTCAGCGAGGCTGAGAAGCCATTTCTTCCTTGACCTCCCGTGAGAAGCCCTCGATGTAAGTCTTGAGGATGTTGATACCGGTCTTGTTCTCCCTCCCCCAGGGGATGATGAGGTCGGCAAACTTCTTGGTGGGTTCGATGAACTGCTCGTGCATGGGTTTGACATCGTTCTCATAGTGGTCGAGCACCATCTCTACCGTACGTCCTCTTTCTACCACGTCGCGCCGGATATTCCTGATGAGACGCACATCGCTATCCGTATCCACAAAGAGCTTCAGGTCCATCATGTCGCGCAGCTTCTTGTAGTGCAGTGTCATGATTCCCTCGAGGATGATGACCGGCTTGGGGTCGACATGAATCGTCTCAGGCAACCGGTTGGAGAGTACATACGAATAGGTAGGCTGTTCGATAGGTTCCCCATTCTTGAGTTTCTTGATTTGTTCCGAGAGAAGTTTCCAGTCGAAGGCATCGGGATGGTCGAAGTTGATAGCCTTCCTTTCTTCGTCGGTAAGATCAGAGGTATCGTTGTAGTAAGAGTCGAGAGGTATGACTGCGAAGCAATGAGGGGGCAGCGCCTTGGCAATTCGCTTGACGACGGTGGTCTTGCCAGAACCAGATCCGCCAGCTATTCCGATAATAATCATATTCAATAACCGTTAAACAATAAACAAAAACCGATCTACTTTTGGGCCTTGATGAGATAGACGACAGTGGGCAGATGGTCGCTATATCCATTGAGCCACTGGCCCCCACCATGGGTGCGGAGAGGTGTGCCCTTGTAGGGGCCCTCCTGCTGGAAGAGGTAGTCACGCCGGAATATCTGATGTGAGAAGAGCTTCAGCGACTTATAGTCGTGCTGTTCCCGGCGGTTGAGCAGAGACGGCGAGAGGATAATCTGGTCGAAGAGATTCCATGCCCCCTTGTAAGAGAGGGTGCCAGTGCCCGAAGCCAGGACATCCCACCAGGGGTTGTACATATCGCCATCAGAGACCTCGCTGATCTTACGCTTTGCCCCGAGGCACTGAGCCATCGATCGGTCATGAGGATCATCGTTCATATCGCCCATCACAATCAGTTTGACGGCAGGATCGTCAGCAATCAGCGAGTCCTTCACTGCCTTGAGCTGTGTAGCCCCTTCTTCGCGGTAGAAGGATGTGGAGCCCCTGGAAGGCAGATGGCAGACGATGACGGTGACATGCTCATCGGCCATGGTGCCACTGACCACAAAGAATCCCCTCGTAGCACGCAAGGAATCCTGTGGGAGTCTATAAATATAAGGTACGAGACGCGTGTCACGCACTGAGAAGAGCGAGGGGTTGTAGAGCAGGGCACAGTCGATGCCGCGCTGGTCGAGACCTTCCTCGTGAACGAAATTGTATCCACGGGCCTTCAGGGGCTCTTCAGCGCACAGGTCCGAGAGGCACCGGCTATTCTCCACCTCTGCCACTCCGATGACCGCACAGCCGATTTTAGGCAGTTTGTCGGTGCCCATTTCAGAGAGGACTCGGGCGAGGTTATGCAACTTATTGGTATATTTCACGCCGGTCCACTTGAAGGTACCGTCGGGGAGGAACTCATAGTCGTTCTTGCCATTGTCGTGGCATGTGTCGAAGAGGTTCTCGAGATTATAGAATCCCACGCCATAGACAGCAAATTTCTTCTGTCTGGCCCATGACACGCTAGTGCCAAGCAACAGGAAGACCGCCAGTAGCAATAATTCAATCTTTCTCATTCGTCATTGGATTTATGGATGCAAAGATACAACAAATAATTCATAACAGCAACCAAAAGAAAGAAAAAAGCGAGAAAAGTTTGTGTAATCCGAAAAATATTCGTACCTTTGCACCCGCTTTATGCGAAAATTACATTTCAAACATTAATATTAAACTCAAAATGAAAAAAGGAATTCATCCAGAAAACTATCGCCCCGTCGTGTTCAGAGACATGTCCAACGGCGATATGTTCCTTTCGAGGTCTACTGCGAAGACGAATGACACAGTGGAGTTCGAAGGCGAGACTTACCCGGTGGTAAAAGTAGAAATCTCCAGCAGCTCTCACCCCTTCTACACAGGTAAGAGCAAGCTTGTCGACACCGCAGGACGCGTTGATAAGTTCATGAGCCGCTACGGTAAGGCTGCGAAGAAGTAAGAGATACATCGCAATCAAGATTTAAAAGTGCGTTGATGGTAGTTGCATATGCCATGAGCGCACTTTTTGATTATGGCAGCTTTAAAACAAATATTTTGGAACAATTATTTGGAGATGCGGAATAAAATGCGTATCTTTGTCGCCACAATCTTACACATTTATTAAAATAGGAAATGAGAACCGTTTATGAATTCTCTGTCAAGGACAGAAAAGGCAAGGACGTATCCCTGAAGGAATACGCCAATGAGGTGTTGCTGATTGTCAATACGGCAACCAAGTGTGGTTTCACCCCGCAATACGACGAGCTGGAGGCCCTCTACAAGAAGTACCACAGCCAGGGTTTCGAGATCCTCGATTTCCCCTGCAACCAGTTCGGTCAGCAGGCTCCCGGCACTGACGAGTCGATCCACGAGTTCTGCAAGCTCAATTTCGGTACAGACTTCCCCCGCTTCAAGAAGGTGAAAGTGAATGGTGAGGATGCCGACCCCCTGTTCAAGTTCCTGCAGGAGCAGAAGGGCTTTGCCGGCTGGGACCCCGAGCATGAGCTGAGCGCCCTGTTGGACGATATGCTCTCGAAGGCCGATCCGGACTACAAGCAGAAGCCGGATATCAAGTGGAACTTCACCAAGTTCCTCATCAACAAGAAGGGCCAGGTGATTGCCCGCTTCGAGCCCACAGAGAAAATGGAGCATATCGAGAAGCAGATAGAGGAACTGCTGAAGTAGACATTGCAGTATACTGGTTACAGAATAGAAAAAGGCTCGTTTCACAACGAGCCTTTTCCTTTAAAAACTAAATTAATCAACCATAAACCTTAACCATTAAAAATCTTTCAGCCGCAAAGGTACTGCAAAAAAAAGAAAGTGAGGTCGAGTATCTATTATTTGAGGTTTAAAATGCATTATTTAACGGATTTTCGACCTAAAATCACGGATTTTCCACCTTTTTTGCCCTAAAAACACGATTTTCTCCTAAAAAAGATGGTTAATTCGCACATTTTTTCTACCTTTGCAGCACTAAAACCCTACGATATGAATACCCAGACCATTCTGATTGCGGCCATTATCGCGATTATTATCGCAGCTTTCTTCCTCGGAAGAGAGGTCTACAGGCGGAATATACGTGTCAGGCAGCGACTGAAGATGGGACAAATATTCACCGATATCACCCACGACCTGCTCACCCCCCTCACCGTCATCTCTGCCTCTGTTGACCAGTTGCGGGAAGAAGCACCCAAGTACGCCATGGAGTACGACATGATGCACCTGAACATCCAACGAATGGTGAGGTTGCTGCAGCAGATACTGGAGACCAGCAAGTCGCAGGCCGGAGAACTGAAACTGTTGGTATCTCAGGGCGACGTAATGCAGTACATCCACGACACCGCCCTCTGTATGAAGCCCCTGATGGACAAGAAGCATCTGCAGTTCACCATCAGTTGTGAGCCAGAAAGTATGATGGGCTGGATAGATACCGACAAACTGGACAAGATCATCTACAACCTGCTGTCGAACTCAGCTAAGTACACCACCGAAGGGAAGGTATCTCTCGAAGTACGCACCAGTCGCAAATACGACACTATATATATAAAGGTACGCGACACAGGATGCGGTATCTCCAAGGACAAGATGAAGAACCTCTTCCAGCGTTTCTACGATGGCGAGTACCGCAGGTACAGGACTTTCGGCACCGGACTGGGGCTTGCGCTGACCCACGACCTGGTATATCTGCACAAAGGCACCATCAGTTGTGAGAGCGAAGAGGGCGTAGGCACTACGTTCAGCATCAAACTCCCCATCACCAAGGAAGCCTTCAAGCCAGAACAGATAGACGAAGAGCACAAGATCGACTTCAGCACCCCGAACAATGCCGTGAGCGACTTCATCACCATCATCCCCAATATCAATGAAGAGATACTCGACACAAGGCAGAACGAAGACGACGAAGCCTACCGCATCCTGATAGTGGAAGACAATCTGGAACTGCTGATGCTGATGCGCCACGTGCTGAGTGCCCATTACCACGTGCTGATAGCCAAGAACGGCCAGGAGGCCCTCGACATCGTACACAAGACCCCGCTGGACCTGATCGTCTCCGACGTGATGATGCCAGAGATGGACGGACTGGAGCTGACAACGGCCCTGAAGGAAGACACCAGCTACAGTCACCTGCCTATCATCCTACTGACAGCCAGGACTCAGGAAGAAGACCAGCAGGAAGCCCTTCGCATCGGAGCCGACGACTATCTGACCAAGCCCTTCCGCTTGAGTGACCTCAGGCTGCGCATCGACAATATCATCGAGAACCGCAGGCGTCTGTTGCAAGACTATCCCAAGCCAGGCGAAGGAGGACCGGAGAAGCCGCTGACGCCAGAGGAGGAGTTTCTGAAGAAAGCTACCGAATGCCTGGAAGCCCACATGAGCGACCCCAACTACGACCGAGAGACCTTTGCCTCCGACATGGGAGCCAGTCCGTCGACCCTCTACAACAAGCTGCGAACCATCACAGGCATGAACGTGAGCAGTTTCATCCGCGACGTGAGGATGAAAGAAGCGCGCCGCCTGGCAGAGCAAGACCCCAGCCAGCGCATCAGCGACCTGGCCTACAAGGTAGGCTTCCAGGACCCGAAGTATTTCTCCACCTGCTTCAAGAAGCACTTCGGCATGCAACCCAAGGAATTTATGGACAGTTTACAGACAAAAAACAGCTAATTTGTCACGGAGGCGGAAAATAATTCATCATTCATCACTCATAATTCACAATTATTTAGTACCTTTGCAGCGGATATTACCAATCCAAAACTTATTTATTATGGCTAAACAGAAAAAATTCATCCTTCAAGAGAGTGAGATTCCTACACAGTGGTATAACATCCAGGCAGACATGCCCAACAAACCCATGCCTCCCATCCACCCAGCTACCAAACAGCCCCTGGGTGTAGACGACCTGGCACACATCTTCCCCCGCGAGTGCTGCGTGCAGGAGTTGGATACAGAGCACCGATGGATCGACATCCCCGAGGATGTGCTCGAGAAATACAAGTACTACCGTTCTACCCCGCTTGTGCGTGCCTATGCCCTGGAAGAGGCCCTTGGCACCCCCGCACATATCTACTTCAAGAATGAGAGCACCAACCCGCTGGGCTCACACAAGATCAACTCCGCCCTGCCCCAGTGCTACTATGCCAAGCAGGAGGGAACCACGAATGTGACCACCGAGACTGGTGCTGGCCAGTGGGGAGCAGCCCTGAGCTATGCCGCCAAGATCTATGGTCTGGACTGTGCCGTCTATCAGGTGAAGATCACGATGCAGCAGAAGCCCTATCGCTCCAGCATCATGCGTACCTTCGGAGCTGTCGTCACAGGCTCTCCCTCAATGTCTACCCGTGCCGGAAAGGACATCCTCACCAAGGATCCCACCCACTCTGGCTCACTCGGAACGGCTATCTCTGAGGCTGTAGAGCTGGCCACCACCACCCCGAACTGTAAGTACACCCTGGGTTCCGTGCTGAACCATGTAGGCCTGCACCAGACCATCATCGGCCTGGAGGCTGAGAAGCAGATGGCGATGGCAGGAGAATATCCCGACATCGTGATTGGCTGCTTCGGCGGCGGTTCCAACTTCGGTGGCATCTCCTTCCCCTTCATGCGCCACAACCTCTTGGACGGCAAGACCACGGAATTCATTGCCGCAGAGCCCGACAGCTGCCCCAAGCTCACCCGCGGACAGTTCCGCTACGACTTCGGTGACGAGGCTGGCTACACCCCCCTGCTGCCGATGTTCACCCTGGGCCACAACTTCAAGCCCTCCAACATCCACGCTGGCGGTCTCCGCTACCATGGAGCAGGCATGATCATCAGTCAGCTGATCAAGGACGGACTGATGCACGGTGTGGATATCCCCCAGCTGGAGACCTTCGAGGCAGGTATGCTCTTCGCCCGTACCGAGGGTATCATCCCCGCCCCGGAGAGCGCCCACGCCATCGCTGCAACCATCCGTGAGGCCAAGAAGTGCAAGGAGACAGGTGAGGAGAAGGTCATCCTGTTCAATCTCTCTGGCCACGGACTCATCGACATGCCCAGTTACGAGGCCTTCATCAAGGGCGACCTGCAGAACTACACCGTCACCGACGAGATGATCGCAGCGAACCTCGCAGAACTCGACAAACAGTAATTCGACTGATCATAACAGCAGAGAGGGCATGTTCAAAAAACACGCCCTCTCTTTTTCATTCTTTCTGAGATGTCCAACTCAAGATACATCAGTTTATGACACAACGGCAGGCCTTTTATGGGCTGATAGTGCTCTTGCTGCTGACAGGTCCACTATATTTCTTCTTCCGCAAGAGTCCCGCCATCCCCGACTTGCGATTCTCCGAACTCCTCGTAGCCTTGGTATATACATACAGCCTGATTAAGATTTTCGATATCGTATTCAAATTCTTCACTATTCATGGCGACGTTGGCGATCTCACTTTTTTGTTGCCCATCATTCCACTGAAGCAGATGTCCGGCTTTCCCTGGTGGAAAACAATTCTCTTTGTGGTGCTGTCATATATAATACTACTCCTCATGTGTTTGGGCTTGATGTGTATAGCCGTTGCCATAGAATTATTAAGAAAAGGAGTGATATGAAACGTGAGGGTATGATAAGCGTATAGGGCTTGTGCCTATAGGTCTTTCAAAGACAACGACTCGTTGCCAGAGGGGGCGATGTCGTTGTCTTTTCAATTGATATTCTACGGTCATTCTTCAATCTTGTTCTCCCCTCTCATCAGATGGCGAAGTGCGCTGAGGAGTTCCTGAGATTCTTGGACGACACTCAGGAATACGGTCATGGCTTCGATATTGAGCTGGCGGGTCTGAATGTCATGAATGATGCGTTTGCGATAATCGGAAAGTGATGATTGAAGTATGGCTGCATCATTGCGTATCAGGGATGCCGCCTCGCTATCGAGAGACCGAAGGTACAAACGCATAATCTCATTTCGCAAAACAAGAAACTCATTGGCGTATTCGCTTGGAGCGGGACTGAAATTGTTGCCGACATGCTCCCTGCACGACTCACCCATGCGCTTCAGACAATAGTACATCTGAGATAATGAGTTGACTATAAGGAAATACCATGTGCTTTTTTCCACACTCACTATCGGGTCTAAACGGCGCAAGGCTATAATCTGCTTACGGCGTTGGCGTTTCAGTTCCTTGCGTTGATTCTCCACATCTGTAGTGACATGTTTCAGATGGCGGTAA
>ODAI010769133.1_pt1 | contig 27263 bp, 27 predicted proteins | sample 1539321 | NCBI WGS metagenome assembly ODAI01 (sample SAMN02144231, study PRJEB22623) | gut metagenome | biome: sheep rumen | host: Ovis aries | place: New Zealand
CCGTCCCGGATCATGGAAGACGAGGAGGAGGCAAAGCCGTCCATGGAAGGGGCGGTCCCCAGCAGCATGAAAGGCCTTCCGGAGATCCTGGAAAGGAGCTTTGCCAGGTCATTGACCGTGCCGGATCCCACGGCCAGAATACAGTCGCAGGAATAATCGAAATGCATGACAGCGGCCCCCATGGACCTTTCGTCAGGGGCCAGGGTCTCTCCCTTATAAATGAACAGAGACCAGGGAATGCCGGCGTCCTTCAGGATGGAAAGGGCTCTTTTTCCCGCCGCCTCGAATGTCCTGGGATCGGCCAGGACAAAGGGCTTTCTGCCCAGGCTCCCGATCATTTCGGGAAGCTGATCCATGACCCCGCTTCCGATCTCTGCCCGAACCTCTCCCGGGTCATGGATCCTGCCGCAGGCAGGACATGGCTTTTTAAAAGGCGCAAGTATTTTTCCTATATCTGACATAAAGACTGCCTCCTGGTCCTGATGCATATCTGTTTTCCGGGGTTTCCTTTCCGGATCCGTCTTCTTCATCGTTTCTTCTTACCAGAGTGCGATGCAGGTGGGGGACAGGAAGGGAAGGAGAAGGCCGGCCGGATGGAGCTTTCCTCTTTCCCTGTCCACAAGGATCTGGGTGATCCTGTCCGAATCCTGATTGGCGATCAGAAGCCTGTCTCCCGCAATCACGAAGTCTCTGGGGGTAATGCCGCCGGAGGGCACCAGATCCGAAAATCTCAGGTATCCGTCCTCTTCCACCCTGAAGCATACGATGCACTGGAAGCCCAGCCTGCAGGAGACAAAAAGAAGCTTTCCGTCCCCGGACATTCTGATGGCCGCCCCGATGCTTAAGGGATCCGCAGAGGATGGCACTTTCAGTTCAGGGGCAGAGGCAAAGCCCGGAAGGGCGTCGAAGGTATCCTCGATCGTCCATACCCCCTTTTTCTTTGTACACAGGAAGATCTCCGCCGTCAGTTCCGAAAGGACGTAAAGCCTGTCCCTGTGCAGGGGATCGAACACCAGGTGCCTGGGACCGGAGCCCTGGGGAAAGCAGATCTCCTCGTCCGTAGGGATGATCTCCTTTGCCGCATGGTCGGTCTGATAGAGCATGACCTTGTCCTGGCCAAGATCCACCACAAAGAGGGTCCCGTCCCTTTCCGCCGCGAAGTGGACATGGGCCCGGTTCTGGCGGACGGGATGGGCGCTTTCGCCCTCGTGCAGGAAGGTGGAGAGAGGCTCCAGGGAGCCGTCCTCTTCGATCTCGAAGGCAGACAGGCTTCCCTTGCCGTAGCTGGCCGTATAGACCATGTCTCCCCTGTCCGAAACGGAGATATGGCATGGACCAAGATAGTCCGAAGCGGACCTGGACAGAAGGGATGCCCCCTTTTCAGTCACTTCAAAGGCAAGGACGGCGCCGCCCGGCAGGTCCTTTTCGAAGGTATATAAAAAACGCCTGTCTCCCTCTCCGGCCAGGGCCATGTAGGAGGGGGAAAAGAGAGTATCCAAGGTCCACAGGTTCTTCATCCGGCCCTTTGCGGGATCTCCCCGGAACATGCCCAGGCTTGGCTGATTCTTTTTTCCGTAGCCGCTTACCAGAAAGGTTAATTCCTTATCGGAACTTGCATTATAACTGACTGCTGACATAACTTACCTCCAGAAACACGCAGTATTAGAATTCTTTATCATCCGGGAAATGCTTCTTCACAAAACGGAAGAACACATGAAAGGACAGTGCCACGGTCAGGATATCCGCCGTGAACTGTGACCATACGATCCCGTACATGCCAAAGATCCGGTTAAGCAGAAAGAGCATGGGGATATTGAAGACGGCCCAGCGGGCAACGCCCAGAAAGAGAGCTTCCCTGCCCCGTCCGAAGCTGTTGAACAGGTGCACATGGAAAAAGCTCAGGAACATAAGGACCGTGGCCAGGGACCGGATCCTTAAAAATCCCGTTCCCAGGGAGACCGTGGCCGCATCGCTGATGAAAAACCGCATGATCAGGGGCGCCGAGACCTCGTACATGCAGATGCTGGCCAGGGCAAAGACAATGCCCAGGGTCCTGGAAAAGCGGATGGTCCGGTGCATCCTCTCATGATTTCCAGAAGCATAGTTGTAGGCCACGATAGGGACCATACCCTGACAGATGCCGATGCCTGTGTTGAGGGGGAGCCTCTCCGCCTTCAGGACGATCCCTATGGCGGCCAGGGCCGTATCGCTGTAGGAAGACATAAGGCGGTCTATGACCACGTAGTCCAGATCAAACAGCAGGGTGGCCAGCGAGGAGGGGATGCCCACGGTAAAGATCATGCGGATGCTGGACCTGTGGGGAAGCCTTCTGGGGAAGCTCAGACGAATCACAGAGTCCCGGCCCATCCGGCGGATGGTGATCAGGAAATAGGCGCAGGAAATACAGTTGGATAGGCAGGTGGCCGTTCCGGCTCCAACGATCTCCATCCCCCTGGGAAAAAGGAGGAACATAAAGATGGGATCCAGGATCATGTTGATGATGCCGCCCATCATGACGCCGAAGCCCGCCTTGCCGGATTCACCCACGCTCCTGACCAGGTTGGAAAGAACATTGGTCATGACCGTGGGAACGCCGCCCAGAACGATCACGCAGAAGGCATAGGAGGCGGCAAAGCCCTCTGTCTCCAGGCCCGCGCCCAGAAGTACCAGCAGGGGATCCATAAAGGTCAGGACCAGGAGGGAAAAGAGTCCTCCGATCAGGAGGGAAAACCATACGCTGAAGGAGGATACCCTGCCTGCTTCTTCCTTCTTCCCCTCACCCAGAAGTCTGGAGATCTGGGAGCCGCCTCCCACGCCAGAGAGGCCGGCAATGGAAAGGGAGATATTGAAGATGGGCAGGATCAGGGAGGCCCCTGCCACCATGGCCGGGTTATTGGTCCTTCCTATGAAAAAGGTATCCGCCATGTTGTAGATCAGGACGATCAGCTGTCCCATGATGGTGGGGACCGCCATGATCCTGACCGCCTGGGGCACGGGCAGATTCTCAAATATATCTGTGGTACTGTATCTGCTTTTATTTCCGAACATATTTCTATTCCGCTTCTTCTGCTTCATTACCTTCTCTACTATACCATTCTTCGCCCGCATGCTCTATAAAAAAAGCGGCCTCACGCAGCAGGCCGCTCTCATTTCGGAATCAGCCCAGCAGGCAAAACTTCGCCGTACAGGCTGATTCTATGGAGTAAATATATTCTGTGTTCGTACGGCAGATTTTTCTGTCAGATCAGGATGCCCTCCAGATGGTCCGCTTCATGCTGAATGATCTGGGCCGTCCAGCCGCTGAAGGACTCCCGGCGTTTTTTCCAGGAGCTGTCCAGGTATTCCACTTCTATGTTCTGATACCTGGTGGTCTTTCTGACTCCTGACAGGGAAAGACAACCTTCCTCCGCCTGGTAAGGCCCGCTTTTACTGACAATGACAGGATTGTACATGACTATGCTGACGTAGCCCAGGCTCACAATGATGACCCGCTTTCTGACCCCGATCATGTTGGCGGCCATGCCGGCGCACCTGTCCCGGTTGGCCGAAAGGGTATCCTGCAGGTCCTGTCCCACGGAAAGATCCGCCTTCGTGGCAGGATCGGATTTCTGCCCGAGAAAAAAGATGTCTCTGACAATGGGTCTGTTCATAATTCCTCCTTCAGCAGACTGTAAAAGCATTCGTTCAGCTTCTGCATATCATTTCCAGGGTTATCTGCGGTCTCTGGAAGCAGGGCCTTCTGCCTCCCGCATTCCTCCCGGATAAAGTCAATGATCTCAGGGATCTGGGGATTCAGATCCTTCTCCTCCGTGACGGCCTTTTTCGCAAGCAGGTCCTCCACGGCTTCGTAAAGCTCCCGGGTCAGGCCTTCCTCTCCTGTTTCAAACAAGGTCAGAAGCCTTTCAAACGCCACGGGCGGAGCCTGGTGAAAGCGCCTGATCCAGCGGCAGCACAGAAGTGGCCGAAGAGCATAGAAATACTTCTTGTACTTTACCCTGTCCTCCGAAAGACAGGATTTCAGGGTATGCCCTGCGATTCCGCAGTAGTGGTGCAGGGCCGCCTTTTCCGAAAAGCACTCCCCCGTAAGGGCAGAAATCCTCTCCCACTCAGGCGCCTTTTTATAAACGATGGGGGAAGCCGTCCATTCCAGGATATTGGGATTGCCCTTCCCTATGGCATAGAGGGCCTTCTTCAGATCCCAGCCGTTGATATCCAGTACCTGGTCCAGCTGCCATTCGATGACGTCCCTGGCGGGATCGATCCTGAGATACTCACGGGGCTTCTGCATATAGATGAAGCGGACGTCATAGTCGCTGTCCGGGGAGGCAAAGCCCCAGGCCCTGCTTCCCGATTCTACCGCAAGAAGGATCCGGACGCCATAGTCCCTTTCGATCTGATCCAGGTTTTCCAGGATCTCTCTGTATACGTCTCTCATTCCGATCCCTCCGTCAGGGCCCTTCTGTTGACTTTTTCCACAAGGGCCTCCACCTTTTCCATGTCCGGATTCTCCGGAAGCCTGCTCTTTTTTTCCGCCTCTTCAAACCGCCTTTCATAGTCCTCCAGGATCTCATAGAAAGAAGGCAGAAGGATCCCCTCCTTCATATAGGCCCCATCCCGGATACTTACAAGGAGCTTTAAGTCCTCCGGCGGGCGGTGTGTCCGGATCTCCTCCTTTTCCAGGATGTCGATGCCCATCATAAAGAGGCGGATCAGATGCATGGCATGCTTGTTCAGGTGCCTTTCGTCCTTCTTATGGTTCCTCTTCCCGATCCTGTCATAGTCCCGGACCACAGAATTCAGGGTGTTCATGAGGGCGTTGTACTGTCTTAAAGGATAGGCCTTAAAAGAGGCATTCAGGAAGATCTCTTCTTCCAGCCCCTCCGTGACCGCCCTGTCCACGTAAAGCCGGGCGGCGTTCAGACTGTCGTTTTCATAATCCCGGTTGAAATCCTCCAGGGCATGTCTGACCGACTTGAGCATGTGCTTTTCCCTGTCCGTCTGGGAAAGGGAGTCCCTTGCGATGGCGTTCTGCAGTCTTCTGAGCTGGGCGTCCGCATAGTGGCCGAAGGAGGCAGCGGCTCTTTTGCTTAAGAAAAGATGGCTGTCCCGGATCAGTTCCCGTCCCGTCTCTGTCAGGATCAGGTATTGGCCGGGGTCCAGGCCCAGGATCTCTATGGTGTTGGGATTGCAGCCAAGGAGCAGACGGATCAGCTTCATGAAGGAATAGATCACCGTATCCGTCTCCCTGTCCTCGAACTGCTCAAAGGAGGTCAGACCGATCAGGTCGGAGGGAAGGTTGAGGGCCGCCCCCCGCAGGTCCAGATCGCTCCCCTCCCGATTCGTGCCGTAGCCGTAGCTGCCGGAAAGGCCCAGAAGAATAACGCGGCCCTTCAGCCGGGGATCTTCTCTTAAAAAGCTGTACTGAGGACCGGCCAGAAGGTCTTTGAAATCAGTTCTGAAAGCCAAATTCAGTCACCTCCCGAAAACTGCCGGGCCAGGCGGCCCGGCAGTATCATGCATTCTTTATTAAATCAGTTGATATCAGGAAAAACGTAGGGGTTAAAACCGTTGGCGGCCATGACGAACCAGGCGGTGGGAGCTGTATGAGGGTCTGTGGAATACTCCCAGGGAGATCCGTCGAAAAGCTCCATGCCGGTGGAAAGATGATCGTTTGTGGCCGCGGGGAAGAGGCCGCTCTCCAGCTGGATCCCGCACAGGGCGTCCATAGCTTCACAGTACCTGGAGATTTCTCCCCGCTCTCTGAACATAAGGGCGGTAAATGCGGTTCCTTCTGCCCACCAGCCGCCGTTTCTGTTTTCCTGACAGAAGGGGTAGCCTCCCTCGGGAGTCTTCATGCTGTCCACCAGGGAAAGGGCCTTTTCATAGTCCTTAAAGGAATCTCCCTTTGCCATGGCGCACCAGACCTGGGCATCCAGTACGGTAACGCCTTCATTGGGGGTCAGTCCGTCCTCCAGAGTTCCTGTCATAAAGCAGCCTTTTTCTTCGTTGTACATGGACAGAATGAAGTTTTCCGCGCTCTTTGCGGCTTCGTAGTACTTCGCTTCAGCCGTGGCCCCGTAAAGAGCTCCGAAAACGGCGTAGGCATCGATGTTGTGCTCGATGGATTTATAGCTGAAAGGATAAACCACCGGCGGATCACCCTCTTCCCAGCCGTCGAAGCCGGCGGTAAAGCCATCCCTCCCGTCCTGACAGTTTTCAAGGACCCAGTCCATGATGTCCTTTGCCGCCTGCAGATACTGACTTCCTCCGAAGCGGTTGTAGTACTGGAGGAGGGCCAGGGCCGCGTAGGAGGTATTGCCCACGTTGCTGCCCACCTGGTAGCGGTCTTCATACCAGTTCCCGTCCTCCTGATCATACCAGCCGGGAAGCCTTGCTCCGGACTCCCAGCCGGGCAGCGCGGAAATGTCGCCTGCCGAATAGGCATTACGGATCCGTTTTCTGCCCTGTGCTCTGTCGTTTTCTATGGCATAGACAAAGGCATCCAGGATCTGCCGGGCCTGTCCATCCATGCCCTCGGACAGGAAGGCCATGGCTGCCAGAGCGTTGTCATAGGTATAGGCAGCGTTCTGAATATAAATATTGTCCGTATCATAGGACCTTAAAAGGACCGGGGCCTCCAGGAGGGATGCGATCTCTCCGATAAAGCGGATCTCATCCAGGTAAAAGACGCTGTCGCTGTTTCCGTCCATCTCGTCGTTTAAGACATAGCCGAAGCCGCAGACGATGTCGGAAAGGTCCTGCCCCTGCAGGGGGATTTTATACTCCTGCCATTCCTTTGTCAGGGTGACCCTGCCAATAGACTGCTTTTTGCAGCTGTCCGGATATTCCACTGTCTTCACGCCCGTTTCACCGTCATAGCCAAAGCCTGCCGTAAAAAAATCCACGGTCTCCCCGCCCTTTTCTCCTCTTGCGGAAAAGAGCAGAGCTTCGGCCCCTGTCAGGTCAAGTCCCTGGCCGGGAGCGGAACCGTCGTTTAAAAGAGGAACGCTCTCTCCCCTGGGAAGATATCCGTTCAGGAACAGCCAGCCGCCCCAGTCTCCCTCCCGGGTGGTCTGTTCGCATCGGATGCAGCTGTTCCCCTCACAGGGATCCTCCTGCCAGTTCTCGTTCATGTCCTTTACCAGGCTCAGGTCATTGCCGCCCATTTTTGCCTTCTGGGTAAAGTGATTGTCCGTAAGGCCGAAGTCCTTATATACATAGAGCGCGGAATACGGAGCATAAAGGCGGTCCAGAAGGGCAATGACAGCAGCGTCCTTCTGCGTGTCGTATGCCCTCTCCCATCCCTCTTCTTCCTCAGGGGGAAGTTCCTCTTCCGCTTCCTCCGGCTCACTTTTTTCTTCCGTTTCCGCAGTTTCCCCGGGAGCAGGATCCTTTCCGCTCTCACCTCCGGTCGAAGCTCCGCAGCCGGAAAGGACCAGGCAGGCACACAGAAGGCCTGTCATCACTCTTTTGATAAAAGCAGCTTTTTCATGGAAGATCATGCTTATTCTCTCCTTCCTTTCCTTTATGAAACTTCCAGCACAGGGCATAGAGGGGATGGCCCCTGTCGTCGCACAGACAGTTCAGATCCCCGGAGAAAGCCCGGATCCGAGCGTCGGAAGGTCTGCACCGCATGGTAAAAAGAGGCATCTGCTTACGCTGCATGGGAATGGGATAAAGCCTGAAAGCCATATCCGTGCTGCCGCTCATCCTTTTTCCGGTAATGAAAAAGGTCAGGTCTTTTGACGGAATCAGGATCCTGGGCTCCCCGAAATCGATCCTGTCCCACTTTTTCCTGTCCTTCCGGAAGAAAAGGAGCGATCTGCCTTCCCAGGGCCTTTCGTCCTCCGGATACCGCATCAGGCCAGTATGGGAGGTGATCAGGGCCATTCCGAATCCGTCCACGGACAGAAAGACCGATTTTACGATCTCGCCGGTACGTTTATAGGAAGGTCCGTTCTCTTCGTAAAAGAGCTTCTCCGGCATTGGAAAGGCTCCTCCCTCCCGGGGCCTGGTCTCCGTCCAGGGACGGGTATAAAATTCCGTGCCATCCAGTTCAAAATACCAGATACGGCTGGTGTTGGGATACCAGAGGTAGCCTCTGTGGGGGCCGTAGATGCCGTCCTCCAGAAAGCAGCCTTCCGGAGCCCTGTCGTATTCTCCTTCCAGGACCACTCCCACACGGCGGCCGTGGGGCGTAAAGCAGACCAGCCTGAAGAAATCAGGGGACTTTTCTCCTCCTGGCAGGCAGCGCAGCTCTGCAAGGAGATAATCTCCCAGACCGGAGACTGCAACGATTCTTTTCAGGTATTCCCCGTCAAGCTCCAGGGGAATAACGGATTCCGTCAGCTTTCCCTCTTCTTTGTCCCAGATGCAGGACTTCATGGATACGGAAACTTTTCCAAACTCCGGGAAAAAGGGATAAAACCAGCGGATGATCTCTTCATTGTCATGCCAGCATTCGCCTGTCCGGCAGTAAGGGGAATCCAGAAACCTGTTGCCCGTCTCAAGAGGCTGTAAGGGACAGGCGGAAAGGATCCTGTCCGGGCCGGCCTGGTCCGGATCAATGCCGAAGTGCCGGACGAACTGCGCCTCCCCGATCATTTGCCGCCCCGGCAGGGAACATCTCTTCATCAGCTCCCGGCTCATGGAGATCTGAATTTCCTGCTGAATCAGGTCAGTTTCCTCCCAGGTCCTGTCATAAACAGACAGCATGCCGTCAAAGTCATCCCTTTCGGCAGCATCTTTGAATTCCCTGTAAAGATCCATTGACTGCACCTCCCTTTTATGGCTTACGCCCGTGTGCTCTTTCTGTAAGAAGGTCTTACCCTTACGTATATTTTCACCCGGGGAAAGATCCGATGCTATAGGTTCAAAGTATAAAATATCTGTTTTACACTGTTCTTTTCAGGCCAGCTTTGCCAGAAAATCCAGAATGCAGCGGTTGACCGCCCCCGGATTGTCCACATTTGCGTTGTGGGCGGCGCCCCGGATTACCTTCAGGGGATAACCGGTCCTTCTGGTCCATTCCCTGTTGTAGATCATGACCTTTCCGGTTCTGTCCTTTTCTCCTACGATCAGAAGCACGGGGCAGGGAATGGCCAGGTCTCTGTTGTCCTCCAGAAACCCGGCAAAGCCGATGCCCAACAGGCGGCACAGCTCCTTCCTGCTGTAGACGGAAAGCATCTGCCGCATGTTTTCCCTTCCTTCTTCTGTCAGGGCCGTCTGATCTGCCATGGCAGACCTGAGGAGCCTGTCGGGAAAAAGCTTTGCCATCCATTCCACCTGGCGGAGCCACCACTTGTCGGATTTCGAGTAGTAGTCTCCGTAGGGGGTGGAATCTATGGCGATAAAAGCTCTGACCCTCCGGGGATAACGGCTGATAAAGGCCTGGGAAATAAAGCCGCCCATGGACTGGCCGATCAGGATGACATTTTCGATCTCATGCCGGTCCAGGATCTTTTTCAGGCACTCTGCGGCCCCGGCATAGGTAAAGCCCTCATAGGGTCTTGATCTTCCGTGGGCCGGCGCATCCCAGGTCAGGATATTGTAAAAACGTTTGAAAAGCGAGATCTGCTTCTCAAACATGGTATGGTCGGCCGTCAGACCGTGCAGAAAAAACAGGGTCTCCCTGGAGGGAACCATTTCTTCCGCCATCCAGTAAACGACTTTGCCGCAGCTGTCCTCAATACTGTACTCCACCATCATATGACCTCCCGGACTCTGCAGAATCTTTCTGCAGGTCTCTTTCTCAAAAAACAGAGACGGTTCGGATACGTTTTCACATTCATGTGAATCCGCTTTTATGATAGCACTTCTGCCGGTCCGCCACCATATAAAAGGGACCCTTCCGTCCGGAAGGGCCCCTGCAGAGTAATATATGTTTCTTTTCAGTTCTGTTCCCAGATCGCGGGGACCATCCATGATCCGTCCTCTCCGATGCCTGTCCTGTAGACGGCGCAGTTTCCTATATACCTGGACCACCAGCTTCCGCCAGAGTCTTTCGACAGGTATTCCAGAGCTCCTTTCATGGCAATGGCATGGGTGGACACAAGGATGGTCTTCTCCCCGGCTTCTTCCCGTATGTCCTCCAGAAAGAATCCCAGCCTTCTGACCACATCCTCCAGAGGCTCCATGCCCTCCGGAGCAGGGTTACGCGCAAAGTCACTGAAAAAGGTCATCACTTCCGGAAGGGGCCTTGTAAGATTCATGCCCTCATAGGGGCCGTAGTCCATTTCGATCAGCCGCATGTCCCTGAAAAGGGGGGCATCCGTAATAAGTTCCGCCGTCTCCGCAGCCCGGACCAGGGGAGAGCAATACACCCTGTCAAAAACGATCCCTGCCTTTTTTAGCCGCTCTCCCGTAAGAAGAGCTTCTTTCCTTCCCTCTTCGTTCAGGGGAATGTCGCTTCTTCCCTGCAGGAGCTTTTTTCTGTTCATGGCCGTCTGACCGTGCCGCACAAGATAGATCAAGATTTCCTCTCCTTCCTGCAGGGCTTATTTCTCCCTGCCGGGATCGTAGGTCCAGCCGTGTTCGTCATGATAGATCATGAGCTTTGTCATGCCTCCGTCGATGCAGATGTTCTCTCCCGTGATAAAGCCTGCTTTGTCGGAGCACAGAAAGAGGACCGCCTCCGCTATGTCCTCCGGCTTTCCCACCCGGCCTGCCGGCTGCTGGAGAGCGTCCGCTCCCGAATAAGCTGAGTCGTATGTATCGATCCAGCCGGGGGAAATGCTGTTGACCCGGGCCCTGCCCGAGAGAGATACGGCCATGGCATGGGTCAGGGCCGAGATTCCGCCCTTGGCCGCCGTATAGCTTTCCGTCTCCGGCATGCTCATCCTGTCACGGGAGGAGGATATATTGATGACACAGGCTCCCGGCCTGAAATAAGGCATAAGGAGCTTTGTCAGATAAAAGGGAGCCGTAACCCCCACGGAAAGGGCCTTCTGGAAATCCTCGTAGCTGCACTCTCCGATTCCCTTCATAAGAGGCGGCGCGTTGTTGATCAGAAAGTCGGCCCCTCCGCTCTCCCGGATCACCAGATCCGCAAAGGCCTCCAGATCTTTCTTTTTCCCCACATCGCCGGTGTAGTCCGCATCCGGTGCCGGGTCAATGACAAAGACTCTGGCCCCTTCCCTTCTGAAAGCCAGGGCGCAGGCCCTGCCGATCCCGTGGCAGCCACCCGTTATGACGGCGGTCTTCCCTTCAAAAATGCCGGCCATACCTTTCTCCTTTCTCCTCTCCCTGTCAGGAGAGCTTATCTGCCCATTCCTCTTCTTTGAAGCCGGTCAGTACGAAATCATCTGCCGCCACCAGAGGGCGCTTTACCAGCATGCCGTCGGAAGAAAGAAGCGTAAGCTGTTCCTCCTCGCTCATGTCCTTCAGCCTGGAAGACAGGCCCAGTTCCCTGTAGGGAATGCCGCTGGTGTTGAAAAAACGCTTCAAGGGAAGGCCGCTCTTTTCATAATACTTTTTCAGTGTATCCCTGTCCGGATGCTCGGTCCTGATATCCTTCTGCTCATACTTTATTCCCTTCTCATCCAGCCATTTAAGGGCCTTTCTGCAGGTGGAGCACCTGCTGTAGCAGTATACTGTGATCATATATCTTCCTTTCCGCCGGATCCCTCTCTTTTTGGAATCACGGTCATAAGCACTCTCTCCTTATCAAAATCATAGTGGCAGCATAAAGCAAAGTCAACAGACATAAAAACTCCCGGATGCCTGCTTTCCCCATACGTAAAAATACCGGCCGCTGCTTCCCGCAGCCTGCCGGTATTTCTTTTGCCGCCCATAATGGACAAAATCTGGCATTTTTAAAACCGTTCCTATTAGCTCTGCCCTGTCTTTGCCGCTGCTTTCCTTTCCGGTGCGTTGACGCAGATAATGCCGGCACTGACCAGAAGAAGGGCCAGGATTCCGTTTACGGAAAAGGCCTCTCTGCCCTCTCCCAGAAGGAGGGCGGATAAAAGAACGCCCATGACCGGATTCATAAAGCCCAGGATGGATACCCGGCTGACCGGATTGTATTTTAAAAGGACGCCCCAGAGGGTATAGGCTCCCGCGGAAATAAAGCCCATATAGATCAGATTCAGGACGCAGCCGCCGGTGTGGAATACAAGACTTCCTCCCATGAAAAAGCCTATGACGTAAAGGACAATGCCGCCCATAAAGAACTGCCAGCCACTTAAGGTCACGGGATTTTCGTCCCGGGAAAAGATCTTGATCAGGCAGCCGGACGCCGCATAGAAGAAATCCGCCGCCAGCATGGCTCCTTCTCCCGAAAGGGTCACTGCGCCGCCTTCCGCCAGGGCCCTGCCTCCGCCCAGGATCATCAGAATGCCGGCAAAGCCGATCAGACAGCCCGCAAGCTTTTTCAGGGTCATCTTTTCGAAATGAAAGAGATAGACGGCAAAAAGGATGGCGATAAAGTTGCCTGAGGCGTTGATGATGGATCCTCTGACGCCGGAGGTATTGGCCAGGGCCATGAAAAAGAAGTAGTACTGGCAGATGGTCTGGCACAGGGCAAGGACGGCCGTCTTCTTCCAGGACTCTCTCTTTGGCACCAGGAATTTCCTGCTTAAAAGAGACCCGAACAGAATGGTCATGATGCCGGCAATGGTAAATCTGGCTCCGGCCAGCATGATCCTGGAAGCCGTATCCGAAGGCCCGATCCGAAAGATCTCATAGGCGATCTTGATGGCCGGGGAAGCGCTGCCCCAGAGGACGCAGCAGAAAAGGGCGGTGGCAAATGTAACCGGGAACCAGGCCCATATGACCCTTTCTTCCCTTCCGCTTCTGTTAAGTTCCATAAAAATGTATCTCCTATGGTTTGCATTTCTCTTTTTTCACTTCCTGCCCTTCCGGCAGGCAAGGCTTATGATAAAGGAGGAGTCGGCTGCCCGCAAGGGAAAATCCTATGAAACATTGAAGTCAGAAGGATTAAAAAATCCCCCTCCGGCGCCGTTTAACGTCAGACCTCCCTGAAAGTCTTCTTTCCCGCAGCCAGGAAAAATGCAGCCCGGAGGCTGCATTTTAAGTCTATGCCATTCATTTACGCTCCCGGAATCATTTAATGTTATCAGGAGCTTTTCATTTCGCTTCTGAAAAAGGTCTGGCCTGCCTTTTCCTTATCTACCCCTGTTTCCGGATCCTGTCCACCAGATCCATGTAGTCACCGCAGTACTTTTCATAGAGAGGCTCTGCCATGCGGCGGAGCTTTTCCTTCTCTTCCTCCGGAAAAGTGATGACCTGAACGTTCTGCTTCAATACAGTGGCCCTGGAAAGCTTTTCCTGCTGCTCCCAGGCTTCCCTCTGGCACCCGGTGGATTCCCGGGCGCACTCCCTTATGATCTCCATATCCTCTTCGGACATCTTTTCGGCGGTGACCCGGCTCATCAGGACCAGTTCGGGGATCCTGGTATGTTCGTCAATGATATAGTAGGGAGCCACCTTGTAATGTTCCATGGATTCATAGGAATTCCAGTTGTTTTCCGCCGCGTGCACGGCGGCTGTCTCCAGCATGCCGTAGACGTCATTGAAAACGGATGTGGCGGGGGTCGCCCCCAGGGCCCTTACCAGGTCCTGCATCAGGTCGGAGTCCTGTACGCGGATCCTGAGTCCCGAAAGATCTTCCGCTTTTTCGATAGGCATTCTGGAGTAGAAATTTCTGACGCCGGCATCGTACCAGGTCAGGGGAACCATTTCGGTGTCATCAAAAGATTCTATGATCTCCTGCCCCACGTCCCCCTGCAGGACGGACCACATATGGTCCGAAGAGGTGTAGAGATACGGCAGCATCAGCACATTGCACATATCGTTGTAGGCGGCCAGGGTCGCTATGGAGGCTCTCATAAAATCACAGCCTCCGAAAGACATCTGGTCTATGACATCTTCCTCCGGTCCCAGCTCCGCATTGGCATAGATGCGGATCTGGATCCGTCCCCTGCTCTTTTCATGGACCCGCCTGGCGAAATAGCAGGCACCCTCAACCGTAGGATAGTCATAGGGCTGATTTTCCGCGTAGGTCAGCACGTAGTCGGGCACCACGTCTCTGTATTCTTCGCATATGGCTTCGTGGACGTCCTGCTCTGTTTCGGCGCTCCTGCCCTGGTCCGGGGAGATAAGCCCGCAGGCGGCAAGGCAAAGGCCCGTCAGGACAGCCGCGGACGCCTTCAGCAGACCCTTTCTGGTTATTTTCATATCGCTCAGCCTTTCTGACGTTTTACAAAGGGCTCCAGGGCCGCGCCCACGGCGGAAGGATCCAGGTCCCTGCTGATCATGCATTCGTCCGAAGCCAGATAGGTCTTCATCATGCCGCGGTCATAGCAGTCCGTATCCCGAAGGCCGGAAAGCCTGACGCCCGGCGCGGTAAATACGCCGATGACCCTGGACCTTACGCCTTCAAATCCCGCATCCTTCAGGACCTGGGAGAGGATCTTCTCCTGCTCCCTGTTTTTTACGGTGGGGGAGGGGAAACGCTTCTTTTCCCCGTTCATGGTCTGTGTCCAGTCATCTTTTCCCCTTCCGGCCATGACGCTGCCGCCGAAGCCGAAACAGTTGATGCCCAGGACCATGCCTCTGGTAATGATGACGGCCGCAAGGGAAGCTGTCTTCCCTTTATGCTGCAGTGTCCCCGGCATTATCATATAAAAATGATTGCGTCTTGCATAGGTGGTAAGATCAGAGATCAGGACCATCAGATCATTTCTGCTGCTGTTCTTTTCTTCCTTCTGCTTCTTTCCGGCCGGAGGATCCTGCTTTTTCTCACCGGCGCCGAAGCCGGTATCGTTGATTCTCCTGCCGAAAAAGATCTCCATGGGATTTTTGCCGGAAAGTCTGGCAAAGATCACCGGTATGACGATCATGACAGCGATCATGATCAGAATAATGGTCAGATTGTCCATTTCAGTATCCTCCGAATATGCAGGCAAGACCGTTGCCGGATCTGTTTCCGGCAGCGGTCTTAAGCATCAGGTCATATCAGTCTGCAGACTGTATTGCTTTACCCTGATCAGGGCATGAGCAGGTTGGGCAGTGCCAGGGAGATCGCCGGTACAAAGGTGATCAGCAGCAGAGCCACCAGCATGCAGAGGTAGAAGGGAAGGGTCGCTTTGACGACGTCTTCCATCTTCAGTTTTGCCACTGCGGAGCCGATGAAGAGCACGGCGCCTACAGGAGGGGTCAGCAGGCCGATACCGCAGTTCAGGACCATGATGATACCGAACTGGATGGGATCGATGCCGATCTGGGTAGCGATGGGAAGCAGGATGGGTGTCGTGATCAGAATGATGGGAGACATATCCATGATGCAGCCCAGAAGCAGGATAATCAGGTCGATCAGCAGGGCGATGATGATCTTATTGTCTGTCAGACCCAGGATCGCTTTGGATGCCAGATCCGGAACATGGAGCTGGGTCAGGCAGTAGCCGAAAATACTGGAGGTGGAGATCAGGATCAGAACGATGGACAGCGTATCCACGCATCCGTCCAGAGCCTTCCATACGCCCTTCCAGGTCAGTCCCTTGTAAACATACAGGGAGACGATCAGGGAATAGATGACGGCGATGGCTGCGGACTCGGTGGCGGTAAAGTAACCGGCGACAACGCCTACCACGACGATCAGGATGGCGGCCAGGGCCCAGATGGAAGAAGCCAACTGCTTAAAGAATACCCTGAGTGAGAACTTGTCTCCCTTGGGGTAATTTCTCTTTACAGAGATAATGTAGGAGCCCACCATCAGGGAGATGGCCAGGATGGCACCGGGCACATAGCCTGCCAGGAAAAGACGTCCTACGGAAACGCCGCCGGCTGCCATGGCGTAAATGACCATGTTGTGGGACGGAGGGACCAGCAGGCCTTCACAGGAAGATGTGATGGTAACGGCTGTGGAAAAGTCTCCGTCATAACCCTGATCCACCATCATGGGGATCAGAATGGAGCCCAGGGACGCGGTATCCGCAGATGCGGAACCGGAAATGCCTCCGAAAAAGTAGGAAGCCACGATATTGACCATGGCCATGCCGCCCCGCATCCAGCCGACGCAGGAGTTGGCCAGGGCTATCAGTTTTTCGGATATGCCTCCGCTTCCCATCAGTATGCCCATGGTAATGAAGAAAGGAACCGCCATAAGGGAGAAGGAGCTGATGCCCTTGACCATCTGCTGGCAGAGGCTGTTGAGCGACTTGCCCTGATAGATCAGGCAGGCCATAGAAGAAAGTGCTACGCCGTAGGCTACCGGGAATCTTAAAAAGACCAGGATCAGGAAGCCCACGATCAGAATAATAATAGCTGTGGTATTTGCGCTCATCCCTGTGCCTCCTTAATCATTTTTTCTGCCTGATTCTTCAGATCGTATTCCGTATCCTTGAGGAAAAAGGCTCTGATATCGTTTACGATTGCTTCCAGTTCAAAGATGACCATGAAAAGTCCCGCCAGCGGAATAGGGAAATACATCCAGAAACGGGATACGAAAGGCATGGACACGTAGGTGCCTCTGCTGCCGATGGTCTGGGCATAGCCCATGCCCAGGACCAGCATGACAACGCCCAGGATCATAACGCCGATGTCTGCGGCCAGATCCAGAGTCTTTAAAAGATTTGCGGGCAGGAAGCGGTCAAAGGCCGTCATGCGGATATGAGCCTTGCGGCGGATGGCCAGGGCTGCGGAAAGGACAGCCATGTAGGACATGCAGGTCAGAACCACTTCTTCGGACCAGGACGGATCCGGAATGAAAGGAATGTATCTGCCGGCAACGGACATGGATGTGATCAGAATGTCGGTGATCAGGAAAAGCTTGCAGATCACCATAAGAACCTTGCTGACTACGTCATACAGAGGTTTCACTTTATCAAGCGTAGTAAAAATTCCAGGCATATTACCCTCCTTTAAAACGGGGGGCGCAAGGGTTTCCCCCTGGCCCCCCGCAGTACTGCCAAGTACTTTTTTATAGACCGGACAGCTTATTTTGCAAAGTCAAGCAGCTGCTGATACAGATCAGCATATGCGGATGTGTTCTCTTCGATAACCTGTGCGCAGGCATCTCTCCAGGGAGTCAGATCCTCAACTTCGACAACGTTGCAGCCTTCGTCCTTCAGAGCCTGAAGCACTTCGTCTTCCTTCTGCTGAGAGATGGTCTTGTTGTACTCTTCGGCCTTCTTGCCTGCCTCGTAGATGGCGCTGATCTGCTCGTCGTTCAGCTTAGCCAGAGCGGTGTCGGCAATAATGACCTGGATGGCGCCAAGGGTGTGGCCGTCAAGAAGGAGTGTGGGAGCAACTTCCTGGAAGGAATTGGACTTGTAGTTGGCAATGGGCTGCTCGGCTGCATCGACAACACCGGTCTGCAGAGCGCTGTAAAGCTCGCCGAAGGAAACAACGGTAGGGGAAGCGCCGAGGGCGTTGACCATGCCGTTCATAACGGGGTCGTTGGAAACGCGGATCTTGAGGCCCTTGAGGTCTTCGATGCCGGCAACTTCTGTGCCTTCCTTGAAGAAGAAGTGACGGAAGCCTTCCTCGCCGTAGAACACGCCGGTAACGCCCAGTCCGAGTTCTTCGGGCTCTTTCAGGAATTCATCTGCCAGATCGCTCTCTGCGAATGCCCAGAAATGATCTCTGTTCTCCCATGTGAAGGGAATGGAAAGCAGGGTAGCCTTGCCGCAGCCGTAGGAGCTCAGTGCGAAAGCGGAGATACGGGAAATGTCGATGGAATCGTCGCCGCCCAGCATGGCATCAAGAACGTCGTTTTCGGAACCCAGAACCCCGGAATCCTGAAGGTCGATCTCTACGGTGCCGCCGGTAAGTTCCTTGACCTGCTCTGCGAAATAAACGTCTGTCATACCTACGATGGTATCCAGAGGGTTGACTTCTGCCATAACAAGCTTGATGGCATCGCCGGAAGCTTCTGTGGCTTCTGTCTCAGAACCGGTGCTTTCGGGCTGAGATGCGCCGCTGTTTCCGGAACCGCCGCATGCTGCAAGGCTCATGGCCATGACAGCTGTAAGGATAACTGCTGTAAGTTTCTTTTTCATGATTTACTCCTCCTTTGTTCGATAAACTGATTAAGAAACTGTTTTTGTTTTCGGAATTAATTTTATCAATTCCGAAAATGACTAAAAATCGGAAATCCTTAACATGCGCCGTAGTATTCTATCCTATGATGTTTGATTTTTACCCTTGTGCGTCCGTCCTGTATTCGGTGGGTGTTTTTCCTGTAATTCTGCGGAAAACCTTGGTGAAATAGTTGGAATCCTCATATCCCACCAGGCAGCCGATCCTGCGCACGCTCTGGTCTGTCTCCTTCAGGAAGCTGCAGGCCTTTCTGATCCGGTAGTCTGTCAGATAGCTGACAAAGCTGACGCCGAAATACTGTTTGAAGAGCTTGCAGAAATAGACCTCTGAATATCCCATCCTGCCGGAGATTTCCTGGATGGACAGGTCCCTCATATAGTTGTTCTCGATAAAGGACCGCATCCATTCCTGCTTCCTGACTTCCTCGGAATCGCCGAACCGTTCCGCCTCGTCTTCCGAAGAGGAAGGTTCCTCTCCCTTGAGCTGTCCCTCCGCTTCCTTCACGATCCTGACAGCCTCTTCCACGACGCTGTAAAGCTCATTCTCGTCGCAGGGCTTTAAGAGATAGTCCAGAGCCCGGACGGAGAAGGCCTTTTTGGCATAGGAAAAGTCATCAAAAGCCGTCAGAAAGATAATGACCGCATCCCGGCTCTCCTTCCTGACCTGCTCCGCCACCTCCAGTCCGCTCATGCCCGGCATACGGATATCCAGGATCAGGATCTGTGGGTGTTCGGCTTCGAAGACCTCCAGCGCTTCTCTCCCGTTCTGTACCTGAAGGATCTCATGAGGTTCCTCCGAAAGAAATCTTTTCAGCTTTCTGGCCAGAACGATCCTTTCAATTGCTTCATCATCTGCTATCAGAATTCTATACATATTTCCTCTCTGTACTTTTTTTGTAAAATCATGCCTGCCGGATCATGGGTTTCCTTCAGATCTTACGCTTTACTGTCTCTGAGGTATCAGAAGTACCACTTCCGTTCCCTCATCCGGCCCGCTTTCTATGATCATATCGGCCAGAGGCCCCAGCCTTCTGAGCCTGGCCGCCAGATTGCCCAGACCGATTCCGACTCTTCTCTCTCCTTCCGGGGAACCGGATTCCCTTTTCTGTCCCGATTCCCTGACAGCTTCCCTGAGCTTTTCCAGGGAAGCTTCGTCCATGCCTTTTCCGTTGTCATACACGCTGATCCGCATGAGATCAGGGCCCTGCATGATGACGGACAGGATTACTCTGCCGTCTTCTTCCATGTCATAAAGGCCGTGGATGATGGCATTTTCCACCAGGGGCTGTATCAGCAGAGGCGGTATGTGAAGACTTTCCGGATCAATATCCGAATCCACGTTTTCCATGTACCGGATCCTCTCCCCGAACCGCATCTGCTGAAGGTACATATAGTCCTTGACCGCCTTCAGTTCCCTGGAAAGGGGCACCAGATCCGCCGCCGTCTGCAGGTTGTAGCGGAAGATGGAAGAAAGGGACCGGATCATCCGGTCGGTGATGGAGGCTTCCTCCAGTTCCGCCATACCGGATATCACATTCAGGGTATTGAAAAGAAAATGAGGGTCCATCTGGCTTCTTAAGAGCCTCAGCCTGGCTGTATCCAGCTGTTTCTCGGCCTCAATCCTCTGCATGGCCTCCCTGTGGAGCTGTTCGGACAGGTGCTGGTTTTCCTCCAGGGTTTCCAGATGGACCTGGAGGGTATCCTTCATGGTATTGAAGTCCGATACCAGTTCTCCCAGCTCGTCCCTGTTTTCCACCGAAATATCACCGCCTCCGAAATCGTTGTCCGAAATCCTGTGGACAGCCTCCGATATTTTTCTGACCGGTCTGATCAGGGCATGGTTCAGAAGTCTGGTAGCCAGGCAGATCATCACCAGAGAGGCGCAGGACAGAACCAGCATCAGATAGGGAATGCGCCTTAAAGCCTCCTGTCTCTGCTGATAGAGGTCTGAGCATTCCTCTACCGTTGTCTGGGTCAGGTCCTGCAGATACTCCGAAAGCCAGTACTGAATGTTGTAGACCTGATAGAGCAGGGTGATATCCTCGTCTCCGTTTTCGTACACATGGATCAGGCGGTTCCGGTACTGGACATAGGTCTCGTAGGTATTGCGGATCCTCCAGAGCTTTCCGAAACGCTCCGCTCCGATCTTCTCATAGTCCCCGGGCAGTTCTTCGATCTTTTCCTGTGTCAGGGAGCAGGCTTCCGAATAGGCTTCTCCCGCTTCGCTTCCCTTTTCCCGGATATATCTGTCTAAGCGGGCACTTTCGCTGCGCATGGCTTCCAGAGCCCCCGAGCAGGAAGATGTATCCGCCACCATGCCGTTTAAGCTCTGCAGGGAAGAGAACACCACCCAGCCGTTGGCAAAGGCAGAGATAAATACAGCCGCAAAGGTTATGAGTAGAAAGATCCTTGTTTTTCCCGTGATGGGAAGACGGAGCCAGAAGTTTCTGATTGCTTTCATAGAATCATCCCGAAAAAACAGGCCCGCGTAAGAACTCCGGGCCTGAATGATCTGTTTTGAGTGCCTTTATTACTTTTCCGAAACATACTTATGGAGGACCGCCCGTACTGCTCCAGGGCCCGCAAAGAGCTCGGAGACCATCCCCTCTATCCTCTCTCCCAGACCCGCCTGATAGAGATCCAGACCGAAGAAATCCTCTCTGGAATAGAGATTTCTGAGGCAGGACAGATCCTGCTGTGCATTTCCGATCTTCAGGGGGGCCACGATGGCCTGAAGCTCCGCCAGCATGGGATCGGGTGAGATTTCAAAGGCATTGCCCTGATCGTCTATGCCCTTCAGATATCTGGCATAGGCGGCCAGAACCAAAGGGATCAGGACCAGATCGTCCGTATTCATTCCCTTCTTCAGATAGGATTTGATAGTCTCGCCGAAGCGGATGGACAGCTTCTGGGAGGTGTCCATAGCGATCCTCTGGGGCGAATCCGGCATAAAGGAATTGGGAAGCCTTCTTTTCAGGACCGCATCGATGAAATCCGAAGGATTCAGGACGCCGGGATCTGTGACCACCGGCATGCCTTCCAGGTAGCCCATCTTTGTGACAAGGCCCCGGATATCCTCATCCTGCATCTCCTCCGAGATCAGCCTGAAGCCCAGCATGCATCCAAAGATGGACATGGCGGTATGGAGAGGATTGAGACAGGTGGTCACCTTCATTCTTTCCACTCTGTCCACGGTCTCCCTGTCGGCATAAATCACGCCTGCCTTTTCCAGGGGCATTCTTCCGTTGGTATAGCTGTCTTCGATCACCAGATATTCCGTCTCTTCCGCATTGACGAAGGGAGCCGTATAGGTATGTTTTTCTGTAATGATGGTCTGGCTGTCCTCGAAGCCCGCTTCCTCCAGCATTTTCTGCACCTTGGCGTCCGGTCTGGGGGTGATCTTGTCGATCATGGACCAGGGGAAGCTGATCATGGACTCATCTCTGAGCCATTCTGCAAAGCTTTCCGGCGCAAGGCCGTCCCTGACCCATCTGTCCGCATAGGAAAGGACAGCGCTTTTTACCTTGTCTCCGTTATGGGAGCAGTTGTCCATGCTCTGCAGGGTCAGGGGATGTCCTCCTGCCATAAATCGTTCCAGAAGAAGGACAGTGATCCTGCCCATGATCATGGCAGGGGCCGTTCCTCTTTCCAGATCGGCCTCAGATACGCCGTATCCCTTTTCCGTAATGGTAAAGCTGGCCATCTGCAGGGAGGGGGCCCTGAAGATCTCTTTCAGTCTCTCCCAGTCCCCGTCAAAGTCGGGAGAAGCCTTCAGACTCTCTGTCACCGAAGCCGTCACTTTCTTTTCCATGCTGCCGTCGGATTTAAGGACCACCAGGAGGCTTAGGTTGTCATAGGGAGCATAGGCCCTGTCGATAATGTCATAGTCAAAGCCTTCCGCCACGATCACGCCGCGGTCGCAGATGCCCTGATCCAGGAGCTTCTGCAGCAGAACGGCGGGAAAGGCCCGGAAGATGTTGCCGGCCCCGAAATGAATCCACTGGGGTTCCCTGCGGGTCTTTTCTCTGACGGATGCGATATCAAAGGAAGGCAGATCAAACCCCTTCCATTCCTCTTTATCTGCGATGGATGCAAGATTCAGTTTCATTTTCTCTCCTCCTGTTCGTTTCAGGATATGACATTTCCGCTGATATTATTTTATGTCCCTTTCAGGCAATGCGGCAGAGTAGATTTATATCCCTTTGTCCCCTGGATATTAAAAATTTACTATGGACTTTTCCCAGTCCGAATGACACCCGGATCATAAAAAAACCTTCCGGAATCCGCAGATCCGGAAGTTTTTTTTATGCAAGTCTGTAATATACCGGTCAGTTGCTTCCGCCCGTAGGAATATAGGGAAGCAGAGCGCTGGCCACTCCGCTGATGGGCATGGTCTGGAGCCATACGGTTCCGGGACCGGTCAGAACAGTATTAAAGAGGCCTTCTCCGCCGAAGAGAACGTTCTTTACGCCCTTGACGGTAACGATCTCCATCTGGACACTTTCCGTGTACCCGGCCACGTTGCCGGTATCCACGATCAGCTGCTCGCCTCTGCCCAGCTTATACTCTACCAGTTCGCCGTCGATCTCCACAAAGGCAAGGCCTCTGCCCGAAAGCTTCTGCATGATAAAGCCTTCTCCGCCGAACAGGCCTGCGCCCAGCTTTTTCTTGAAATGAATGCTGAGGTTGACCGTGGCTTCACTGGCAAGGAAAGCGGATTTCTGAACGATCCAGGACTCCTGGCTGACATCAATGACTGCGATCCTGCCGGGGAAGCTGGATCCGAAGGTGATCATGCCGGGACCTCCTTTGGCGGTATAAATGTTCTGGAAGATCTTTTCACCGGAAAAGAGTCTGGTGAGACCGCCCGAAGCACTGGTCTCCATGTTCATGTTGGGAGTCATCCAAACCATGGATCCGCTCTCTGTAATCATCTTTTCGTTTGCATTCAGCTGGCATTCAACTACAGGAAAGGGTGTAGCTTTGATCGAATATTCCATAATCATCACTCCTTAATTGAAATAGAATAGGGTCTTTTTCATCCTTTATAATAGCATAATTCCGCTCTTTTTTCATTAAAGGAGCTGATTTACATTTTTCAGATATTCTGCAGGGAACAGAAAGACCTCTTCCCTTTTATTCAAAAAAACATACAGCTCCGCAACGGGAGCTGTATGCCGTATGCTTTCTTCCGGACAAATCCGGAATTTCATTAAAACTCTTTGTAGCTGTAGGTAAACTTCTCAAGCAGAGCACCATTGAGTCTGGAAATGGTCTGCACCAGATTTCCGTTCTTGTCGTAGGTATATTCGTAGGTCTTCTTTTCCTTGAAGCTGTTGCTGGTGAGAGGTTCGCCCTTGCCGGTCCTGATCTTTCCCTGAGATTCTGTAACAATGTTCCAGATTCTCCCCTTGTCTTTGCCGGAAGTCGCATATGTAGTGACTTCTGTAATGGCATGACGGATGTACTTGTACTTGTCATCCGTAAATCTCTGCTTTTCAAGCTTCTTGACTGTCTGGGTCTTCAGAACGCCGTTTTCCTTAACGTAGCTGTATTCGGCTTCCGAAGTCTGGGTCATGACCTTGGTCTTCAGTTCGACCTTCACGGTCTTGATGGATCCGTCCTTGTGATAGCGGGTAGTGGTGGTAGTATCCGATACTGCCCTGATGTGGTCGACTTCCACGACCTCCTTGAGTTCACCCGTCTTATAGAAGGTGTAGGTGTAATTTTCGGAGGTCCTGACCGTCTTGCCGTTGGTCTTGTAGGTGATATGGTACCTGATCCTGCCTTTTTCACTGCCCTTGGTATAGTAGGCTTCCTGTGACTTGAGAGTCCCGTCCTCGCGGCGCTCCACAAGGCGCTGCAGTGTACCGTCGCTCGGACCATAGACATAGGTCAGCATTCCGTGTTTTTCACCCTTGGTATTGAAAAAATAGAGCTTGCTGATCTTTCCGTCGTCATAAGTATACTTTGTGGTCTTGATGGTTCTGTAGCGGCTGTTGTCAAGCTTGATGCCGTCATAGCCGTAGACAGTCTTCTTCACGCGGCCCTTGGAATTATAGGTATACTTGGTCTCTTCCTTGGGAACCCATTTGTTGTTGCTGAAAATATAAAAGTTTTCCTTGGCAATCTTATATGTGGTCTTGGCCCGGGCTCCCGAGGGAATCATGCCGGCAGCAATGACCAGACATAAGGCAAATGCCGCAATGCGTTTTATCATTTTCATATGAGAATAATCCTCCTGAAAAATATCTTTCAATTAATGAATCGACGCTATTATAGCAGATTTATTCCCTGAAGTAAATCTGTATCGAAAACAGCCGGATCCGGCGCATCCGGCTCCTGAGAGGCACCTGTGCGGCTCCTCTCTTCCTATGAAAAAGAAAACTCCGCAAAATCCAGCCTTCCCCTGCCTTTATAGCAGAAACAGAGGGAAACAGCGCCCGGCAAAGCACGGAGGCGGCCGGAATATTCTGTCCACTGCCCGGCAGGTTTTACAGGGATCTCACAGATCGCAGGTCCCTCAGGCTCTGTTCGGACCAGCAGTTTTCCCCTGGCCCTGCCCCTCACCCTGACAGGAATCCGCTCCGCATGCTCTATCCGGAAATATTTATATGCCGCTGCCATGCCGTCTTTTCCGTTGGCTATGTACTGCATGGGCGGCCGGCCCGCATCCCCCGGGGACCAGTCGGGTCCGTCCTGGGTAAGATAGGGATGGAAACGGAACATGAAGGGAGACGAGATCACAGGGGTCATCCTGCCGTAGAGATTGCAGCAGATGGCTGCGGAATAGGTACCTTCTCCCATTAACGGCCCCCCCGTTGAGGCCGCAGGAGGTGAGCTCCGTCTGAGGGATCGAACCGTCCTCCAGGATCTCCACCTCCTCGGCACAGCCCTGGCGGGAAAACATGGTCCGGTTGGTCTGCCTATGGTAGAAAATATAGTAGATCCCGTCAATGCACTCCAGTCCGCCATGGTTGTTTCCGTAGCAGTTGAGGGGGGTTCCGGCTTTTCCCGGAAACAGGTCGCAGTTGGACACGATGACGCCGCCGTACCTGAAATCCCGGTCCGGATGATCACTGACTGGATAGCACAGTTCATGAAGAGCGACCGAGGAATAGACCAGATAATAGCGCCCTCTGATCTTCCCGATCGAGCTGGCTTCAAAAAACTCATGCCCTTCGAATCCGGTTCCCCCGGATTCTCCCAGAACCGGCAGCAGTTTCCTGGGCTGGGTCTTCAGAGTACACATATCATCTTCCAGCGTCATCACCATGGAAAATATCTCGTATGAGACCGGCTTCAGAATATAGTCCAGTGCGTCTACCTCATAGCCTTTGACGGCATATCCGGCCATACTGGTAAGAAAGATCAGGATGACCTCCGGATCCGCTTCCCGGATCTTCTGTGCGGCCGTCATGCCGTCCATGAAGCGCATCTGAATGTCCATCAGAATCAGATCTTAGTCCGGCCTGTAATCTTCTGCAAGGTCCTCACCGTCCCGGAACACTTTTTTTCATTAAGGGCCAGCCCGTTTTCATCCCGGAAGCGCTCCAGGTACTCCGTGACTTTCCGGATTTCCAGCTCGTCGTCCTCAACCACCGCAACTCGTATGACAGACATATCATTCACCTTCCCGATACTTTTGCGATCATTTAGAAGCAAGAATGCCATACATACGGCCAGTTTCTATTTTAGTCCATCGCTGTACCGCACTTTAAGCAGACCCGCATGTTTTTCGTATCAGTGCAGGCCTGCCGCCATGTTCCTTCTCACAAAAAAACCGCAGAGACGTACGATGCCGTCTCTGCGGATATAGTACCGATCTGAAAGTCCCATATCATTATTCAGAAACCGGATACGGGAATTCCTTTCAATCTCTCTTTTTATTCATGATCGTGGATCATGGACAGGGCGCCGTAAAGGATGGAATCGTCGCCCAGAGCAGCTGTCTTCAGTTCGACAGTGGGTCTGATGGAAGGCATGCAGTACTTGTCGACTTCCGCCGCGATCTTCTCAAGGAAAGTCTCGCCGCAGGCTTCGATGACGCCGCCGCCGTAAACTACTACATCGGGGCTGATGGTGTTGATCATGTTGCCGGTAGCAACCGCCAGATAGTGGCAGGCTCTGTCTACGGCTTCAACGGTGACTTCGTCGCTCTTTGCCAGATACTTCTTCAGATATTTGCTCTTGAAGACGCCGGTATCCGTGATCTTGTCTTCCATCTTGGTCTTGCGTCCGCGGGAGATCTGCTGTCTGATGTAGGCAGTCATGCCCTTCTTGGAGGAGAAAGCTTCCAGGCAGCCGCGCTGTCCGCAGCCGCACAGAGGACCTTCGTCGTTAAGGACCATATGGCCGTATTCAGCACCCTTGAAGCCCGTGCCGGTGAAGAGCTTGCCGTCCAGGATCAGGCCGCCGCCCATGCCGGTGCCTACGAAGAAGCCCACTACGTTGTCATAGCCCTTGGCAGCGCCGTATTTGAATTCGCCCAGAACACCTACGTTTACATCGTTGCCGATATAGAAAGGAGCACTGAATCTGTTTTCAATGGGGGATTTGATATCGTAATCTCTCCAGGGAAGGTTGGGGGAGAACAGAACGATGCCAGTTTCCTGATTGATCACGCCGGGAGCGCCTGCTGCGATGGCGTTGATCTGGCTCTTCTTGATGCCTGCGCCGTCAAGGAGTTCCTCGACTACGCTGCAGATCAGTTCTTCTACATTGGAAGAATCTGCCCCGCCGTCCTGGGTTTTCTTTTTGATGCGGTAGATGATTTCGTTGTCCTTGTTGAATACGACGCCAAGTGTCTTGGTTCCGCCGATATCAAGACAGATATTGTACTCCTTCTTCATATGCTCCTCCTGAGTATTAAAATGGAATGCCGGAAAAATCTCTGTTTTCCGGTACAGTTTCATCCCGGTGACCGGATAATTTATTTTAACTCTTTTTATACCGATGCGCAACGAAAGGCACCAACTGTATTTTTCCCGGCATAAGCAGCGCCTTTTATGTATTACGGATCTATTTTCTGACCTGTATTTTTCGACAAGTCATTTACAGATGCGGAAGTATGAATGTTTGACTTGACTTAGTGGTAAATTTACCGCAATCTAACCAGCCTCCCTAAAAAAACAAGGGAAGTTAATCACAAAATGCAGGAAATATAGTATAATTGCTACAGCAATCTGATCTTATGCTGTA
>ODAI014449514.1_pt1 | contig 27262 bp, 20 predicted proteins | sample 1539321 | NCBI WGS metagenome assembly ODAI01 (sample SAMN02144231, study PRJEB22623) | gut metagenome | biome: sheep rumen | host: Ovis aries | place: New Zealand
AATCGAGCGTCTTCTAAGCTCCTTGGGATCTTGTCTTACGGTAATTGTATGTAAGTCTGCCATAAAGTAATAGCAGTCAAATTCATTAACACGATCGGCCCAGTTTTTAATCGCTCCAAGATAATTTCCAAGATGAAGGTCTCCGCTTGGCTGGATTCCCGAGAGCATGATTTTCTTTTCTGTTTCCATCGTATGTAATCTCCTTAAAAATGCTATTTGATGAGCCAAAACGCCCATTTCAAAAAGTATATCATATCTTCCCCGCGGAAAAAAGCCATTTTTACTACATTTTAGCTTGATGTACGACAACCTGGTTGAAGGGTATTTCGATACCTGCTTTGTCGAAACCTATTTTGATTTCACGATTAAGTAATCTTGCGGCTGAGAAGATATCTTTTTCGTTTACTTTTCCGATAACTTTAAGCTCTACACCGCTTTCGCCGAGGGCCTGAACTCCTAAATACTTGGGATCTTCAAGGAAAACGTCCGGATACTTTTCTTTGATGGCGGGAAGAAGCGTTTCAAATACTTCTTCAAGTTTCTCAATGTCTGTTCCGTAGGATACGCTTACGGAAGTAACCGCAACGCTGTCGATAGCCGAGCGATTAAGGATATTTCTGAGGTCGGAGTTATTGATAAGTTTAATGTTTCCGCCCACATCTTTAATGGCAGTGGTTCGAATACCGATGCTTTCGACAGTTCCTCTGTATCCGCCGACCTCGATAATATCGCCTACATTAAACTGGTCTTCAAATACCAGGAATATGCCTGTTATAAGGTCTTCCACAAGGCTCTGGGCTCCAAAGCCTACAACAAGTGTTAAGATTCCGACGCTGGCAAAAATTGTGCTTACGTTCACTCCTATTGCTGCAAGGCACCAGAAGAAGCCGACAATGAATGTGATGTAGCTGATAGCACTCTTTAAAAGCGTTAAAAAACTTTTTGCTTTTGAGTTCTTAGGTTTTAACCTGTCAGCAATAAATACCACTATAGTTGAAATGGTCACCATCAGAAGAATAATGGCAATAATCTGGAAAAGCGTTGCAAAATCAAACTTAAAGGTCTTTGAAATTTTGCTTACATCGCCAAAGACTCTGCTCCAAGTGCCCTGAATGCTTTCTTTGACTTCAGCGGGAAGAAAGGGTATTATCGCGGGATTTGTGATTATCAGGAATAAAAAGAACGCAATAATCAGTCCCACAATTCTCCCTACATTAACGGGCTTTCTTTCCTTTTTCTTAATCTCTTCGCTCATATCAATCCTCCTTTGGTGATATTTTAATGATGGTCGAACTCGATCCATCTTCAAATCTGAATCCCCATATATTGTGATTATTTATATTTTGGAAATAGCGCATTAATTGTTTATCATCTGAGCCTGTAACTTCCAATGGTTTCAAGTAATAAATACCTTTTTCTAGGGTTGAATCTCTTACCTCAATTGCTCCACCGTTAGTTTCAATGGTAACACCGCTGTCTATCATGAGGCAGCTGGGACTGCCTTCACATTCAAGTCTTATACAAGGATTGGTATCGTTTTCAATGGCCAGATATCCATCACCTGTAATCGTAAGGCTTCCGCCGTACATAAAGCCCCAAGCAACAATTCCTTTTAGTTTATTTTCGCCCACGAGACGCAATTTGAAGCCGTTGCCCATTAGGTTAATGTTTAAATATTCGCCGGAATAATTGTCCAGCGTCAGCGTATTGGTGGCTTCGTTGTAATATGCACCCGGAATGGATTCATTGACAATTTTGGCTGTCATCAAAGGTTGAGGGACACTACCATCTGCCAAATCCTGCGAGTTTCTGTATGCAACAAGTCCCGCACCTTCAAACCAGGTCATGGCAGGATATTTATCCCCCTGATTGAAATCGTACATATCTTCCAAAACCGCATCCGGCATATAATAATAGTCCGATATTACTTCTCCGTTTTCCAAATGGAGCCCGTTGTCATCTATCAGGAATTGTCTGACTGACCTGTAAATGTAATCCGGTTCCTTGGCGGAATATTCCACCATAACGTATTGCTCATCCAGGACACCGAAACCTGGCACATATCCGTTAGGCTCGAGGTTCGTAAGAGCAGGGAAAGCATCATCCGGTCCGTCGATAGGTGCCTTCTCTTCGTCTATGTCGGGTTCTATGCTACTCACATCGGATACTTTCTCTTCAATCGGTTCCTGAACCGGTATGTCTGTATTATCCTCAGGGGGCTCCGGATAGGCTATATCCATGTGATGATTGTCAAAAGCATCGTTAAATGGATCTTCTGCCAACAAATCATACCCGAAGGCATCTTTAACCATAATAACCGCAAGACAGACTGCCGCAGTCTGCATTATCTTGACGCCATGACGCTGAATAAACTTCTTTCCGGATTTGCTCTTTTTATTTATATATTCTTTTTCCTTTGGCGGGACATACTCATGCCCTGTATCCGCGCCCTCTTTTACAAAAGAAAACTCCTCGGATAAACTGCCAAATTCATCATAGATTTGGGATTTTTTAGGATTTTCTTCAGCCAACTTATCATTCCTTTAATCGTAATGCTCAGTTGAACGAGGGATAAGATCTGCTCCCTCGTATATGCTACAAGAACTTTATGTCATTATACCACAAATTTTTATTTGGAGTTAATCTTCAAACTTCATAAGTGCAGCTTGTATCTGTATCCAAAAAGAGCCACGCCTTTTTCAAAGCGTGACTCTCATTCTCATTTATGTGACAGTGGGGTGCGTCCCTTGTCACACTTATATAACTATTAAATAAAAAGAGTTATACGAGGGCCATTTCCGGCCCTCGTATTTAATTATTTGGTTATTCTGTAACTGCTTCAGCTACTTTCTGAGCTACAGCTTCCTTAGCTGCCACGCCGTCAAGTCCGGTAACATTCACATTGTGATTTACCTTTGCATCATAGGTCTGTGCCTTCATAACCTCGGTGAGGTCAAATCCGGTAGTCTCTTTTACGGACTCAATAACCTTTGCAAGTACAGCGGGAGTATATCCGCCTACGCTTGATACGCCGCCTTCTCCGTTTCCGGAATCAATAACTGTAACCTTGTCGATAGCGGAGATGGGCTGTGCGATAGCCTTTGCAATCTCAGGAAGCTGATTAATGATCATCTCTGTAATAGCGGCATTGTTGTACTTTGCGTACGCCTCTGCCTTCTTTTCCATAGCCTGTGCTTCCGCAATACCCTTTGCTTCGATAGCTTCCGCTTCCGCACGTCCTACGGCTGCGATACCTTCTGCTTCCTTCTGCTTTGCATAGATTGCAGCGTCTGCCTGTGCCTTAACAGCTTCGGCTTTCTTTTCCTGCTCGTACTTTGCGGCGTCGGCTTCACGCTGTCTCTCGATCATGGCAGCCTCAGCTTCCTGCTGACGACGATACTTCTCAGCTTCTGCTTTCTTTCTGATCTCTGCGGTGAGCGCCTGCTCGGCAACCTGCGCTTCCTTAGCCTTCAGCTCAACTTCGCGCTCCTGACGAGCGATATCGGCATTGGTACGGGTAACCTCAATGGTCTTTCTCTGCTCTTCCTGCTGGATCTCGTATGCAGCGTCTGCAGCAGCCTTCTTGGTGTCTGATTCTCTCTTGAGTTCAGCCTTCTGGATAGCGAGGTCGTTCTGCTTCTTAGCGATCTCGGTCTGTGAAAGAACCTCTGCATCGTTGGCATCCTTGTCAGCCTGCGCCTGAGCAACCTTGATATCTCTCTCGGACTCGGCTCTTGAAATAGCGGCTGCCTTCTGTATACGAACTACGTTGTCAACACCGAGGTTTTCAATAACGTGATTGTTGTCGGTGAAGTTCTGTACGTTGAAGGATGTGATCACAAGTCCCATAGCCGCAAGATCGGGATCCGCATTCTCCTTAACTAGAAGCGCAAATTTCTGGCGGTCCGAAACCATTTCCTCGAGTCTCATCTTACCTACGATCTCACGCACATTACCTTCAAGTACTTCTCTTGCAACAGCTGCGATGTATTCGGGCTTCTTGTTAAGGAAGTTCTTTGCAGCCAGCTTGATGAGATCCGGCGTATGTCCAACCTGTACGTTTACGGTAGCATCAACATTGATATTGATGTAGTCCGCTGTAGGAACCGCGCTTGATGTCTTAACATCGATGGGGATCAGCTGAAGCTTTAAGACGTCCTTTTTCTCAAGGAAAGGAATCTTAACTCCGCTTCGTCCGATTAGGATCCTGGGCTGCTTGTGAAGTCCTGTGATGATAAACGCTTCGTCTGTCGAAGCTTTCACATAGCCTGCCAGCATGATGATCAAAAGAATAATTGCAGCAATTCCGATTAAAATGTATTTTAGCATATTACCCTCCTTCTGCAGCGACCTTTTTTCGCTTGCCTGTAACCAAAGGATAGCACGGCCGCTTCTTTAATTAAATCACAAAAAAGGCGAAATAGAAATCTCTATTTCGCCATATATTTGCAATATTAATTTGTTGAATTTTACCCCTTTTGAATCTTCATGGTAAGGGCGATTCGCTTCTTTGCAGGTTCAACGCTGATAACCTGAACATCAACCACATCGCCGACGCTTACAGCTTCAAGGGGATGCTTGATGTAGCGGTCGCAGATCTGTGAAATGTGTACGAGGCCGTCCTGGTGTACGCCGATATCTACGAATACACCGAAGTCGATAACATTTCTGACAGTTCCCTTAAGAATCATACCGGGCTTTAAGTCCTTCATCTCAAGGATATCGCTTCTAAGGATAGGCTTAGGCATGTCCTCTCTGGGGTCGCGGGCGGGCTTTTCGAGTTCTTTAAGTATATCCTTTAAGGTAAGCTCACCGATTTCAAGCTCTTTCGCAGTCTTAGCCTTGTCAAGCTTTCCGGCCATAAGCTTAAACATAGCATTTTCGTTGGTACCGGCTTTGCGGATGTTTACAACCTGGCTCTTGTCAAACCCAAGCTTCTTTATAAGCTCTTCCGCTGCCTTATAGCTCTCGGGGTGTACGCTGGTAGCGTCAAGAGGGTTCTTACCATCAAGAATACGCATAAATCCTGCGCACTGTTCGTACGCCTTAGGTCCGAGCTTTGGAACCTTTAAAAGCTGAGCTCTGGATGTGAACTTTCCGTTTGCTTCGCGATATTCAACTATATTTTTCGCTATGGTCTTGCTGATACCGGAGATATATTCAAGTAAAGACACCGATGCGGTATTAAGGTCAACACCGACTGAGTTTACGCAGTCTTCAACGACGCCGCCAAGGGTTTCTCCCAGCTTTTTCTGGTTCATATCGTGCTGATACTGGCCGACTCCGATTGACTTGGGGTCGATCTTAACAAGCTCTGCAAGCGGATCCTGAAGACGCCTTGCAATCGATGCAGCGCTACGCTGTCCCACATCGAAATTAGGAAACTCTTCGGTAGCAAGCTTACTTGCAGAATATACCGAAGCTCCCGCCTCGTTAACTATAATATACTGAACGGGCTTATTAATCTCCTTAAGAAGCTCTACAATAACTGCTTCAGATTCTCTTGATGCGGTTCCGTTTCCGACAGATATAAGTTCAACATTGTATTTGTCAATAAGCTTCTTTAATTCCGCTTTAGCCTCATTTACCTTAAACTGGGGCGCTGTGGGGTAAATAACCTTTGTATCGAGCACCTTTCCGGTGGGGTCTACAACGGCAAGCTTGCATCCTGTCCTGAATGCCGGATCCCAGCCTAATACGACTTTTCCGGCTATGGGAGGCTGCATAAGAAGCTGACGGAGATTCTTTCCGAATACGCTGATTGCGCCACCCTCAGCCTTTTCCGTAAGCATATTTCTGATCTCACGCTCAATTGAGGGAGCAATCAGTCTGTTGTAGCTGTCTTCTATTGTTTCCTTTAAGATAGGCGTGGTTATGGGATTATCATTAACGATTATCTGCTTTTCAAGGTAACGGATTATCTGCTCTACAGGCGCTTCAATAGAAACGGTTAAGATTTTTTCTGCTTCACCGCGGTTAACGGCCAGGACCCTGTGACCCGCCATCTTTGCAACAGGCTCGGAGAAATGGTAGTAATTCTCATATACGCTCTCCGCCTTATCGTCCTTTGCCTCAGATATGAGATTACCCTGTTTTGCGGTGATATCTCTGATATATGTTCTGTAATCGGCATCATCTGAAATTTCTTCAGCGATGATATCCATAGCCCCTGCGATAGCATCCTGCGTAGTCTTAACCTCTTTTTCCTCGCTTACGTATTCTTCGGCAGTTTTTTCAAGGGGCTCCTTGGCATTTTGGAGTCTGATATAAAGAGCGAGAGGTCCAAGTCCCTTTTCTTTTGCTACACTTGCTCTTGTCTTTCTCTTGGGTCTGTAGGGGCGATAGAGGTCGTCTACGGCTGTAACAGTCTCCGCCGCGATGATCTTTGCTTTAAGTTCATCTGTAAGCTGTCCCTGCTCCTCAATGCTAGATAAAACCTGAGCCTTCTTTTCTTCAAGGTTTCTTAAGTACTCAAGTCTCTCTCCGAGGGTTCTGAGCTGCTCGTCATTAAGGGCACCTGTTGCCTCTTTACGATATCTTGCGATAAAGGGAATTGTGCATCCCTCATCAATAAGCTTAACTGCCGCCTCAACCTGCGTCTTTTTGACTGACAGTTCTTTTGCTATTACTTCTGAAATGTCCATTTAATCCTCTCCTGGCAAATGTCTTTTTGCATAAAAACAGAGCAGAGCACGGGAATCGAACCCGCCTCCTCGGCTTGGGAAGCCGATGTACTACCGATGTACTAGCCCTGCATCTTTATCCTATGATATTTTAATAAAATTCACCTTTTTGGTCAAGAAAAAAAGCCGGGTTATACCTTCTGCTTGGAATGACACAGGGGGACGGAGTTGGGGGTTCATAATCAGAATAATCCTTAAATTATCTGACTATGACCCCCCAACTCCGTCCCCCTGTGTCATTCTGTGGCATTTTATGATTTTATGATTTCGTCGATGGTGGAGACGGTGGTATAGGAGCCGCCGGCGCGCCCAATTATCTGCTTTAGCTTCGGAAGCTCGAAGTAGTTAACGTAGCAGATAAGAGTCGTGTTCTCTCCGGCGATGGCACCAAAGGAATTCATCATCGTACAGGTTTTTCCAAGCTCATCCTTTATTGCTTTTACAAGCTCGTCGGGTTCCTTGGTAATTATACGGACCTGTTTTATCGCCTCGTAGTGGTCTGTGAATCTGTTGATGATAGATGTAGCGATGACGTAAACAAGAAGGCTCATCAGCGCGGCGCTACGGTTGATAAGAAGAAATACGGCTATATAAACACAGGCGTTAAACCCGATAAGGATCGGAGTCATAGAAAAGTTCCGCCCGGTCTTTTCGGAAAGCTTCTTGGTAACGATGTTGGCGAATATCTCGGAACCATCGATACAGCCTCCGAATTTAAGTATCAGCGACAGCCCCAGTCCAAGCAGCGCACCTCCGAAAGCTACCGCGATAAAATGCTCCGTATCGAGTTCAAAAGGAATCCTCTCAAATATAGCGATACCAAGAGTATAGACAGCGGAGCCTACAATCGCTTTAAGGCCAAAGGCCCAGCCCATGATTATCGTTCCGAGGATAAGGAAAGGCGCAAATACCATAATAACGCAAACCGAAAGGTTAATATCCGTCAGTTTGTTTATAATGATCGCTATGCCTGCTGTGCCGTAATCTATGGCGTCATTGGGAAGCAGTATACAAACAACCGAAAATGAAGCCAATAGCGCTCCTACGATTATGAATATATAAGACATTACTTCTTCCGCTACTTTTGAACCTAATCTCTTTGAAATATGCATTCTTATCTGCCCTCAGCTATTTATTCTCGTTCCAATCGTTCCAATTCATGCCGTCGTACGCAAGACCGTCGCCGGGAAGGTCCGATAACTGCTTTCCGTTGTCTGAACTTTTAAGATAATTCATTATAACAGGATATGTCTTCTCATATCCATCAAATCTTATTGCCCTGAAGCCAAGACGTCTCGCCTCGTCAATATTCATCTGGGCATCGTCGGTAAACAGGCACTCCTCGGGTACAAGATTATATTTATCCGTAAGGGCTTTGTATATGGCAGGATCGGGCTTTATAAGACCTACGTCACATGAGAAAACCCCGCCGTCCATAAACTCTAGGAAATCCCTGCTGTCAGGTGCCTGTCTCATAACAAATCTTGAATAATTGGAAAGGAAATATACGTTGTACCCCATTCCCTTTAACTCTTTTACCCAATTTGCAGAGTACTCCGTTCTAAGAAAGCACTTATCAAGGTGATCAAAGGCATAGTCCATATACTCCACGTACTCACCTGCCGCTTTACGAAGATTGGCAAGTACCTCTTCCTCAGGAATAACACCTCTGTCCAGTTCTTTCCACCAGCCGCTTTCCCAGACTGCTTTTGTGATTTCTTTCTTTACCGTCTCATCCGTAAAGATCTCATCCATAAACCTAAGCCACTCAAAGGCTGTAAGCACTTTTCCGATATCGAAAATAACATTCTTGATCATGTTAACCTCTCTGAATCATTCCACTTCTATCTGTCCCAGTATTTCGATAAGCCTGTCATGGTACTGGAACAATCTTTTGTCATATCGCTCCACTGCCTGTAAAACCAAGACATCCGCATTCTTAATATCATTCACTACAGTTTCTATGTAATCTCTGTGAACTATCGCGCATTTGGTAAAGTCTTTTTTCAGATACGGAGTCATCTGATCTCTGTATGAATCTCCCAGCAGCACAAGACTTTTTCCATTTTCGTTGTCCGACTCGGAAAACCATGTGTAGACACCACCGTTTTCCTTGATCATTGAAATCTCGTCCTTATATGACACATTAAAATCATAATCATCGGGATACCCGGCAGGATCAATTGCACCAAGCGCAAACAGATCTCCTTTTTGGCCCACATTTTCAGACTCTATATTCAAATCAAGAGGGTTGGTCACCTCCATCCCCAAAGCACTGTAAAGAGCCATAGTTCCGATAAATCCTCCCATTTTATTCCAATGGGTGTCATACCGGTAATACGTCTGCCAATATCTGTCGGCATATTTTAACTCATCAATAGGGTAGGTTATGGCAATATCCGAATTTGCTTTAACAAAATCCACAAAACGCTCAGTTCTCTTGTACTCATCCTCAACCGTGTAACTTGGCATATACTCGGAGTAAACCTGATCTTTGTTCGGTGAAATGATGACTGCAAACTCGATGCCCTTTTCATCGCACAGTTTTTGAATCTCCTCCAGCTTATCAAGATATGCCTGCATATCCTCTTCGGAAAGAATATTCGTTGCTTTATAATACGGGAGATTTCCGTATCCATCAAGGAAAAGCCAATTATACCTTCCGATAATAGTCGCCTCGCCATGATGATTCGGCGCAAAATAGCTATTATCTATCAGCTTATCTACAAAATCGTCCCGGATTTTAGCTCCGCAGACCGAGCATTCATAATCCGTATAGCCGTAGCTTGTATATGATGCCTCCGTTACGGAAACCACTTCAAAAGTATGGCCTGTTGCAGGCAGCACCTCGGTGAATTCATCCCCACACTCTTCACAGTATAGTTTTCTTTCTCCATCTTCAGTACAGGTAGGCAGGGTTTCAGAAACTGTCTTATAATCATGAATATGCGTCTGTTCCTGCTCATTATCAGGAGACTGCTCTCCGCTTTGCTCCATTTCTGCTTGTAGCTTATCACCATCGTCAAACAGGGAAGCGAAGGCATCGCTCGATACCTCTTTTGTTCCTGCCTCAGCGTCTTTTCCATAAAGAAGGCCCGCAACTTTGGGTACGATTTTTTTCTCGTAATTACCCTCGACTGCATTGGACACTCGCTGGCAAAAGCTTATTGCCACGCTTCTGAAAGGGGCGCGATCGGATACATAATCAGATAACAGATTTCCGTCCTTTGCTATCTGATTAATTGATTCAATTTGAGTTTTTTCTCTTTTTTCTCCAAGTTCAAAATCCAGAGATTCTTTAGTTCCGGGGCTGATAAGTCCAATCAAGAGCCAAATAACCGTCGGTGCTATCAGAACCGTCAAAAAAAGTATTATACCTAATTTATTCTTTTTCATTATCTCTTTCCACTTTTCAATCTATTTAAAATTGAAAATACAAAAACGGATTGTAAGAACCGTTTAGTACAACCAGCATCGAGGCACCAAGAAGTACCGTGCGAAAAATGACGGCAGGAACACTCTTCTTAACTCTGTCATCAATCTTTTTATATATAGGCATGCTAAACAGTACGCCGGCAAAAAGCGCAGCTATACTTTTCACCGAGAGGAATGAAAGTACGGTATACTCTCCCGTTCCTTTAGTAAACATCTCACGTATATACACACCTGCCTGAAGAATATTGTCGCATCTGAAAACTACCCATAAAAGTATAACAAAAAACAGTGTGTAGATTCTGCTTATTACCTTGGATTTATTAAGAAGTTTTCCAAGGAAAAGCCTCTCTGCTACAAGAAGTACTGCATAGACAAGTCCCCAAACAACAAATGTAAAATTGGCTCCGTGCCATATACCTGTAAACAGGAAAACAATAAAAATGTTTCTGACTATTTTCCCTGTTTCTACCCGGCTTCCTCCGAGAGGGATATAAACGTACTGCTTAAACCATGATGATAATGAAATATGCCATCTTCTCCAAAAGTCCTGAACAGACTTTGCTATATACGGATAATTAAAGTTATCCATAAAATTAAACCCAAACATTTTTCCAAGGCCAATAGCCATATCGGAATATCCCGAAAAATCGTAATATATCTGTAGGGTGTAGCAAATGGCTCCAAGCCAGGTAACTCCGGCTCCCATTCCTTTTATCTCAAGCTCCATAATAGAATCTATGACCTGTGCAAGGGTATTCGCTATCAGAACTTTTTTTGCAAGTCCGTATATGAATTTGGTAACTCCCTCGTAAAACAGCCCCACGCTCTCAGTTCTTTCAAATAATTGCTTTTCAATATCGGTGTATTTTACGATTGGTCCGGCTATCAGCTGCGGAAAGAAGGATATATATAATGCGAAATCAAAAAAATTCTTTTGCGGTTTTGCATCGCCCCTGTAAATATCAATTACGTATGAAACGGCTTGGAAAATATAAAAAGAGATTCCTATCGGAAGCACAATATCGACAAACGATAGTTTTCCCGTACGTGTCAAAGTGATAATATTTGAGATCATTTCACCCGGCATTAAATCTCTTGTAATAAGATTCTCGTAAATCGTAACAAAAAGATTTAAGTATTTGAAGAAAAACAGTATTCCAAAATCAGCCAAAACCGTTATCCACAAAAACAATTTTCTTTTGTTTTTTAGATTTGAGATCAAGGCACCGCCCAGGTAGTTTAGGGCCAGCACACCCGCCAGGATAAGTATATAGCTAAATCCTCCCGAGGCATAGAACACCAGAGACACCGTAAGCAGTACTGCGTTACTGAATCGTCTTTTTGTAATTTTGTTTTTTATTGGTAATAAAAGAACCAGGTAATAAAGTAATAAAACGATCGGCAGAAAATATTCCAAAAAAAGAATCGAACTGAATACCATTACATCGTCTCCAAATACTGATAACTATGATGATATATACGCAGAATTTGCGCTTACAAATACAAAAAGAATTTCCGATTAAATATAAAGGAGCCATGAAACACATAGCTCCTTTTACTGTAAGGCCCAGGGCCTGATTAATCAAATATTATTAGCTAACCTTGCTCTTAGCGATCTTTGCAAGCTCTGCAAATCCCTCTGCATCGTTTACTGCGAGGTCTGCAAGTACCTTACGGTTAAGATCGATGTCAGCCTGCTTAAGACCATACATGAACTTGCTGTATGAAAGTCCGTTAAGTCTTGCTGCTGCATTGATACGAGCGATCCAAAGCTGTCTGAACTGACGCTTCTTCTCACGACGTCCTGAGAATGATGTAGCAAGAGCTCTCATAACTGACTGCTTTGCTACTCTGTACTGATTACTTCTTGCTCCTCTGTAACCCTTTGCGAGCTTAAGGACACGATTATGCTTTTTCTTGGCGTTTAAGCCTCCCTTAATTCTTGCCATTGTATTTTCTCCTTCTGAAACAACGCTGTAAAGCGTTTCGAAATGTTTAAATTAATGAATAGTAAATTGGCAGATCCAAATCTTACAGGTAAGGAAGGATCTTCTTCATATTCTTTACATTAGTAGCATCAGTCATAGCGGGCTTTCTAAGATTTCTCTTGGTCTTGGTGCTCTTCTTTGTAAGGATATGACGCTTGTAAGCCTTGTTTCTCTTAAGCTTTCCGGTTCCGGTTACTTTAAAGCGCTTTGCAGCTGCTCTGCTTGTCTTCATCTTGGGCATAACTAATTCCTCCTGAAATTAAATATAATTAACTGTAATAAAACGAAGCATTACTTCTTTGCAGTTAAAAACAAACTCATGCTTCTGCCTTCAACCTTGGCGGGCTTATCGATAACAGCCACATCGGCAAGTGCCTCGGCAAAATCATCCAAAACGTGCTTGGTGGTATTCATGTGAGCCATCTCACGACCGCGGAAACGAAGAGTAACTTTTACCTTGTCTCCCTTTGTAAGGAACTTTCTCGCAGCACCTACTTTAGTATTGAGATCGTTAGTGTCAATGTTGGGTGAAAGACGGATCTCTTTGATTTCAACCTGATGCTGTTTCTTTTTGTTCTCTTTCTCTTTACGGAGCTGTTCGTACTTGTACTTACCGTAATCAACAATTCTGCAGACCGGGGGCTGTGCTGTAGGCGCAACCTTTACAAGATCAAGCTCGGCTTCATCAGCGAGAGCCTGCGCTTCTCTTGATGACATAACTCCAAGCTGTTCACCGTTAACACCGATAACGCGAACTTCCTTGTCGCGAATCTGCTCATTAATCATTAAGTCGCTAATGGGTATACCTCCTATAGTGCGTTCACCGCACAAAAACAAAAAAAGTGGATAGACATCAAATCTATCCACTGAAATCACATCGATATCTCCGTTAGGAGTTATAAATGGACCGGTACACTTACCAGCTCAGCTAAGGCCGTAAGGTGAGAGTGGATACTCTGCTTGATGTCCGTGTTTTACACACTTGATAAAATTAACATATCTTTACAGACTTGTCAACAACTTTTTTAATATAAATTTGGAAGGTCAGGATGCTCTCCCGACCAACCCCTCTCGGGAAGACAGGAAAGGAAGGACATATCGTCTTCACCGATTTCAAACCCGAAGATATCGAGGTTTTCCTTCATACGCTCTATCTTCGAAGCCTTGGCAACAACTGGAATTCCGCGCTGCAATAAGTATTTTAACAGAATCTGCGCATTAGTTCTACCATATTTTGCGGACATTTTTGAAATACTTTCATCTCCCAAAAGGCTTCCTCTGCCGAGTGGGCTCCAGGCGATCGGGAGGATTCCTTCATCCTTAAGATAGCGTAACGCATACTCCTGCATATATCCCACATGCAGCTCGAGCTGATCTGTCATAGGTTTAATCTTTGCGCTCTTTAAAAGGGGACGGATATGGTGCGGCAGGAAATTTGAAAGTCCTATTACTTTAATCTTACCGGCTTCGTAGAGCTCCTCCATAAGAGCCCAGGATTCTTTAACCTTTTCTATCCAACGGTTATCTCCGTCAAATATACCCCCTGTATGATCCTCTTTAGGCCAGTGGATAAGGAACATATCAAGATAATCCGTTCCAAGCCTTTTACAGGACTCCTCAAAGGATTTAAGAGTCTTTTCTCTTCCAAGTTCGGAGGGCCAGACCTTGCTGCTTAGGAATATTTCGCTTCTAACCTCGCCGTAATTCTTTCCAAGCTCCTCTGCGTACTTATTAATCGCGCTTCCTATCTGCTCTTCATTGTTGTAAAAGGCGGCGGTGTCAATATATTTATATCCTGCCTTAAGGGCATCGACAATCACATCCTCGCCTCTTTCATCCGTAGACTTAAATGAACCAAAGCCCACCGATGGAAGAGCAACTACGTTATCCAAGATGTACTCACATCTCGAATCGGCGTACCCTACTTTATCAAGGATCCTGTCAAGGAGCCTCATATTCTTTAAGGAGAATTCCTCTGTAATAAAAGGCTTTTCAAGCCCCATTACTGCTCTGCCCATCTGCTCAACTTCAAGAGTATAGTTAGAAGCAGCGGTTACCCTCAGCTCTTTTGTATTCCATTCGTAGTTGGAAGGTTTCGTAGTAAGCTTATAGGAAATCTCGCCTTCCTGGTTGTACTCGTAATCCGCGCGTATAAATCCCTTAGAGCCGTGAATATAAAGCCTGTCGTAACGGTCGGCCGAATCCTTTCCGAGGAGCATTCCCGCGTGAAAAGAAGCTCTTACGCCGTTTTTAAATTTCAAAAGGACAGACGCCAGATGATCAACCTTATCTTCGTAGAATTCAGCATCCGCCTTGATATAATCAATCTCGGAATCTACAAGGCTAAGGATCATAGTAGAGCTGTAGCAGCCCACATCGTAGATTCCGCCGCCGCCAAACTCTTTATGGAGTCTGAAATCACTTGTAAAATCCTGAATAAGGAAAGCCGTATCGATGTAATCCACCTCTCCTATTTCGCCGGAGGCGATGATCCTTTTAAGCTCGGCAATAAAAGGGCTGTGAAGATAAGCGTAAGCCTCCATAAGATACACGCCGTTATCCTTTGCCGCCTTGAACATCTTTCTAAGTTCAGTCTCGTTTAAAGCTATGGGCTTTTCGCAAAGAACATGTTTCCCGGCATTAAGCGCCTTAACTACCCATTCAAGATGAATATCATTGGGAAGTGGAACATAAACCGCCTGTACCTCAGGGTCATTTAAAAGAGCTTCATATCCTTCATACGCCTTTTCAAAACCGAAGCGGTCTTTAAACTCCTCAGCCTTTTTAAGGCTTCTTCCGGCGATGGCATAAAGCTCGCAGTTTCCCGCCTTTTGCATCCCGGGTATTGTACATCCCGCAGCTATCCCTGCAGTACCCATTACTCCCCATTTAATCTTTTTTTCCACTAAAGCCTCCTTATCTATAAAATACGCGCCCTTTTATTCAAAGGACGCGCAGAAAAGTCATAATGAAAATTATTTGTGGTTAGCCTTAAGATCGTTACACTTCGCGATAAACTCATCAAGAGTCATCTCGGTTGTCTCATCGGTATCACGGTCGCGGGCTGAAACAGTTCCGGCCTCGGTCTCCTTCTCGCCAAGGATGAGCATATAAGGAACCCTGTCCTCCTGACGGGCTGCACGGATCTTGTAACCAACCTTCTCATTGGAAGCGTCGACCTCGGTACGGATTCCGGCTGCATCAAGAGCCTCGTATACCTTGTTTGCATAGTCAAGATGCTTCTCGGATACGGGGATAACCTTTACCTGTACGGGAGCCACCCAGAAGGGGAACTTACCCTTTGTCTCTTCGATAAGGTATGCCATGAATCTGTCGAGGGATCCAAGGATTGCTCTGTGAAGGACGACAGGAGTCTGCTCGTTAGAGTTTGAATCGATATACTTAAGGTCAAACTTCATAGGCAGGCAGAAGTCAAGCTGACAGGTTGAAAGGGTGTACTCGGCACCTACAGCGGGCTTAACGTTAACGTCAAGCTTAGGTCCGTAGAATGCAGCCTCACCGATCTCCTCGGTATAGTCGATATGAAGATCGTTGAGAACCTGTCTTAAAGCGTCCTCAGCCTTGTTCCACATCTCGTCATCGTCGTGGTACTTCTTTTTGTCTGCGGGGTCGCGGAGTGAAAGTACGCAGCGATAATCGGTAATATTAAAGTCCTTGTATACATCAAAGATAAGGTCAACAACAGACTTAACCTCAGCCTCGATCTGGTCGGGAGTAACGAAGAGGTGGGCATCGTTCTGGCAGAAGTGTCTTCCGCGCTCGATTCCCTTTAATGTTCCGCTGGCCTCGAATCTGAAGTCATGCGCGATCTCTCCGATTCTGATGGGAAGCTGACGATATGAACGGGGCTTGTTAGCGTAGATCATCATATGATGAGGGCAGTTCATGGGACGAAGTACGAAAGACTCTCCCTCAACTTCCATAGCGGGGAACATATTGTCTTTATAGTGATCCCAGTGGCCGGAAGTCTTGTAAAGCTCAACGCTTCCTACGCAGGGAGTCATAACATGCTGATATCCGAGCTTACGCTCTTTTTCTTTGATATAATTTTCAAGCTCCTGCCAAACGGTGTATCCCTTGGGAAGGAACATGGGAAGTCCGCGGCCTACGAGATTGTCGGTCATGAAAAGACCCATCTCCTTACCGATCTTACGATGGTCTCTTGCTCTGGCTTCCTCCATCTCCTTTTCGTACTGTTCAAGCTCTTCCTTGGAAGAAAAAGCAACACCGTTAATACGGGTGAGCATCTTGTTCTCGGAATTGTTCTTCCAGTAAGCTCCGGAGATACCGGTAAGCTTAAATGCCTTTAAAGCCTTTGTGTAGCAGATATGAGGGCCTACGCACATATCGATGTACTCTCCCTGCTGATAGAAGCTGATAACAGCATCCTCAGGAAGATCTCCGATATGCTCAACCTTGTAGAGCTCTCCTCTTTCCTGCATAAGCTTAACGGACTCTTCGCGGGAAAGGATAAACGACTTAAAGGGAAGATTCTCTTTAACGATCTTCTGCATTTCAGCTTCGATCTTGGGAAAATCTTCGTCTGAAATTACTGTATCTCCAAGGTCGATATCGTAATAAAATCCTTTTTCTGTAGCGGGTCCGTATGCGAAATGTGCCTCCGGATATAATCTCTTAACCGCCTGCGCCAAAATATGCGCTGCACTGTGACGGATGATATGAAGCTCTTCTTCGGGACTGCACTCACCGTTAGTGCCGTTATTGTAAACAACCTTCATCAGTAATTCCTCCTAAATACATGTACTGTACATGTTAAATGTAATCAAAAAATCAGTAATCTTCATTTTAATACGCTATGCTAAAAAAGTAAAGGCTTGAAGCGCTTTTCTTAAGGCCACCCCCAAGACGAACTCGAGCTTGAACTTGAACTCGATGAAGAACTCGAGCTTGATGAACTCGAGCTTGATGAACTCGAACTCGACGAAGAACTCGAGCTTGATGAACTGGAGCTTGACGCGCTTCCGTCACCGGAAACCCAGGTCTGGGTTGATGTACTCGTCGATCCGTCCCCCGAGGCAGTTGCCGTTGCGCTCGCCGAAGCGTTTCCATCTGTGGAAGTAGATGTAGAAGTCGATGTGCCTCCCTGAGATTCATCGTGATCGTAATCGTAGCTTCCCCCGCTATTATCATCCGGCGGATTGGGAACAGGTGTCGGAGCCGGCGTAGGTTCAGGCGTCGGGGTTGGCGTTGGCGTAGGCTCAGGCGTCGGAGTAGGTGTCGGATCCGGAGTAGGAGTAGGAGTAGGCGTTGATGTGGGCTCAGGTTCCGGAGTAGGATCAGGTGTGGGCGTAGGCTCAGGTTCCGGAGTCGGTTCCGGTTCAGGTGTCGGCTCGGGCTGCGGCTCGGGCTCGGGAGTAGGCTGCGGCTCAGGCTCATAATCGTCAACGCCTCCAAAATCCGTACCATACCGGTCGCCGCCAAAATATCCGTAATAGCTCGCATAAGTCCGGTAAGCCATTGGTATTCTGTTTGAAATCGCAAGTCTATACCTTGACTGTGACATATATTCATCGGTCACATTAAAATAGTCGTAGTAATAAACTCCGGGAGGATTACCATAAGGATCGTCCCAGGTGCAGTCATCAAGGTAGTACTCTCCGCTAAGATACACAAGATTCCATGCGTGAAGTTCTCCCGCATAACCGACTACCATAGCGCATGGAATACCCATTTTCTGCATAAGATATGAAAAAGCCTGTGAATATCCGGCACATACCGTCTGCCTTAAGACAAACGCGCTGTATGCATCCTGATCAAGGCTGTTCGCCTGATACGTAGTGTATTCGATGAGATAGTCATGCGCATATTTAGACATCTCGATGTCGTTGGGCAGCTTACTCATTTCAGCCAGTACAGGCTTTGTCACAGACTCAACCGCCGCCTTTGTTCCCGCAATATCATTTACAAGATAATTGTACAACGGGATAAAAGATGTAACATAACCATTGGCATCGTAATAATACGAGTATCCCGGATTAACCCAGAAAAGATCCGGGTGATCGTAAAGGACGCAGTAATAGATCGTATCAAGGTCTGAGGGAGTTATGGCCATGGGAAGGGCGATGTTTGTATACCCCGCAGCAAGTCCCGCGTGGATCGTATCATATATACCGACTCCGGCTTCGGGAAGCGTATTTCTGTAGAGGTAAAAATCAGAGCCGAGTGCCTTTCCCTCATAGCTTGTGCCGAGAGTCTGAGGCTTGACAGAAACAGACCTTTTCGGATTTGGGTCCGGGTCCTCTAAGGCAACTACATCGCCAATTATAAGTCCGGTGCCTCTTTTTAGGCCGTCATCCGAAGACCCGGTCGTAAACTCTCCCACTAATCCGCATCCCGTTAAGGATGCAGATAATACTAACAATATGATAATTGCGGACAGGATTCTTTTTTTCATATTTTCACCTACGGCAAATGCAAAAAACACAGGTCCACTTTAAAAATACTTTCTTCTAAAGGTATCAATCCAAGTTATAGGCATTTCTTTCTTCCTTAGAGAGAACGGCTCCGGCAAACTCTTTCTTTGCCATTTCTATAAGCGTCTTGTAATCCTTGTAGTAAATTCTTCCGGTACTGCGTGAGTTCGGCAGGTAAAAAGCCTTATTCGCTATCGAGAATAAGATCGTGTTATTTCCGGTTAAATCAGCCAGGAGCGCAAAGTCCTCGTCTTCCAAAACCAGCGATTTAAGGCTTGCGATGACTGCCAGCAGCCCTTCCCCTTCTTTAACGCTCTTTATCATACCAAGGAGCTGAATACTTTGTTTATTTTCATGTTCCTTATAGTCTCTTATCTTTACGAGAAAATTTCCGCCCTCGGCAAGAACATATTCGTCATTCTTTATGAATGTGATGAAACCGTTGGTACCTACTTCCAGCGGCTGCTCATCGATGATTTCTTCCGTCACCGTATCAAACACTCTTACACTTCCGTCGAAGCACCCAAGGGCCAAATACTTTCCGTCCGAGCTTACCGCTATAGATTTGGACATTCTCGCATCATCGCTCTGCCTAAGAAGCTCGTTTTCATACTCCGTCATAGTTTTGTTTTCAATATCAATCTTGAAAACATGACGCTTGGAAACAGAAATATAAATATACTTTCCATCCTCGGAAACACAGGCATTGATTAGTGAATTGTCGGCTAAGGCTTCGGGCCTTTCTAGTATAAATTCCGGCTCGCACTTTTCCACATCCGCAAGGATCATGGACCTGCCGCCCCAAACAAGAGCATACTTTTTATTCTTTGTAATATATCCGTCCGAGGAATAGAAAGACTCTATACAATCATCGTAAGCAAAGGATTTCTCCTCCTTTGTTTCAAGATTGAAGGTTCTGAATGACTTTGTATCAAGGTCTATAAGCACATCCCCGTCCGTTTCCATTGCCCTTGGTATTACCGAGTCAAAACTGTCTATCGTATAGAGCGTATTCCCGTCTTTGTCTCCGACAACATAAGTATCATTGTCGTAGTTTTTATATATCAGATATTTTCCGTCTTCCGTTATCTGTGTCAGATAATTCTCATCTTCGGTAGAACGGATTATCTCATAATCCTCCGCAATATGCCTCTTTAACAAGAAGATTTCCGAACTTCTTTCTTCACAGAGCGCTATATAGTATCCAAGACCGACAGCATCTTTAATAGCTTTATGATTTGCTATGTTTCGTCCTGTGAACGTACCTGTCCTGAAGTCAACCTCCATGATCTGTCCGTCTTCCAGAATGCCAAATCCCTGGCTGTTTCCGACATACTGTATGATCTGGCTTAATGCACCGGGGAAATATAAAGTACTTAAAAGCTCACCCGTCGTTTCATCGTAAGTATACGCTTCCATTCCGTGTGCGAGAACAATATCACAATGTTCTACACCGTCTTCCGTATAAGGACGGGCTTTAAGTATGGTGCTGTACCACATCGATTCGAGTTCTTCATACTCAAATGTTTTACTCCACGTATATGTTGCAGTTTCCGTATCGAGAACACTGAGTGTCAATTTTGAGCATGTAATATCAAGGCCCGGCACATACACAATCGCGAAATCATCAGATTCGAGCGCTTGCACTTCACGTATGCTTTCATCCGGAGTTTCTATAATTCTGCCCGACATTTCGTCCATATCAAAGAGGATTGCCTCTTTAGGTTGTTCTCCCAAGAAATGTGTACATGCATACAGATATTTTCCACTCTTGGAAAAGATGCATTCATAACCCAAAGTGCGGTCCTGTGGGCTATCAATGGTACCGGTAATCTCTCCGCTCTTAATATCTATAACGTCAACAACCGTGGTATCTTCTTCCAGCGCTGCGGCAAGCCTCTCATAGACGTCTTCATAATAAACCTCAACCGTAGTAACAAGGGCCGCTCTTCCCTTAACGGTATCTATGGCACAGGAGCGTATATCTCCTCTGTCTTTAAGCTCCTCTCCCGTCTTTAAGCTGTAGATAAGGTTTCCGTCATAATCGTACTTATAAAAGGCATCGTTGCTGCAGATATATACTCCCTCGCTGTCGGCATCGAAAGCGATAACCTTTTGAGCGGAGTTACCTTCTCCCAAAACAGAATGAATCTTAACTTTCAGATTAAAGTTTTCCGTATCCCAGACATATACATTCTGACTGTAGTCAAGGACAAGAAATGCAGATTTATCAGCATTTCTCTTCACCTCTTTAATGCTTTGGTCAACCCTGATAGAGCGGTCAAAGGAATAATAATCCTCGGTAGCATACGCGTAAAGAGACTGCGCAAGGGCGTACTCCGCCTCTCCAACGTAGGGCCTGTCATTTTCCTCCGAAGGAAGAGCCTCCATAGCAACAAGGGCGGCATCCTGTCTCCTACCTTCGGATAAAAGAGAGAGGGATTTCTCGGCGTAAAAGCGCGCCTGGTTTTCCTGCTTTTCGCGGTATTCTTTTAATATATCTTCTGCCAGCTTTGTTTTTTCATCCGCAAGCTGAGTTTTTTCTTCGGCAAGAAGCGCCTTTTCATCCGCAAGAGCCTTCATCTTGGCGGCAACATTCGCGTTGTATACACCGAAAGCGGCTCCCGCAAGGGCAACGACCGCCGCGCCTGAAGAAACGAGGGAAATTGTTCTCCTTATAATACGCTCTCTGTGGCGCTGTCTTAGATCGTCGTAAGAGCAGCCGAGAACAGGAGCTGCAAGCCTTAAGATCTCTGTCTTAAACTTTTTGTTCCTCTCTTTGGAATTCTCTCCGCGAACATCAGCGGCGAGAGGCTCCACGGGCTTTCCGTTTTCATCCTTTAAAAGAAGCTCGGGAAAGCTCTCATCCGGCTCGCCCTCAATGAGAACGGCAAGGATATGATCCCTTCCGTGCATGGAGATAAAGGTCTCTATCTCCTTTTGAACCCAGTAGGATTCCGGAGTATTGGGGGAGCAGATTACAATAAGCCACTCGGACTCCTTTAAAGCCCCCGCGATATTGTCGTTAAGGTCGCTTCCGATAGGAAGCTCTTCCTGGTCCCTGAAAACTCTCTGAATTTTCTTTTTCCCGGTCTTTTTCTTTACAGCCCCGGGAACATGATAGGTTTCAAGACCTGTATGAACCTTCTTAGCCATCTCCATATCAAGCGGAGTATGTCTGTAACTGATAAATGCGTCGTATCTCATTTTCTCTTTTCCTTACTTTTAAGCTTTACGGTAAGTCTTCTCAAAAATATCTTTTGCGATTATGTATATATCCGAAAGGTCGTCGCATCTTACCGCCATATAATCCCCGGGGATGCCAAGATAATACTTGTCGGGATCCCAGGTTGTAAAAATCTTTACTCTGTGGTCAAGCGCTCTTGCGTATATTCCCTCTCCGCCTCCGGCCACACAGCTTTTAGCTTTTGGAAGAAGTTCATATCGCTTTCCGGTCTCAGAGTCGATGATAACCGGTGGATATTCTCCCTGGAACTCATACTTCTCATCACATGGAGAGTAAGAGCGCTCAAACTTTGCTTTCTTTATCGGGTAGATCTCCCCGGCAACATTTATTACGATATATGTATCCTCGTCTACTACGGTATCGATATCGCCTTCAAGAGTACGGATAAGGACCTTGCTTCCTGTCGGGACAATATCTGCCGCACGTACATATCCGACGGTTACTTCATGTTTCATATACTTTTCGTATGTGGAAACATCTTCATCCGAAACTCCGGCATACCTTATTTCGGAAGTTGCAAAGTATTCGTCCATCCGCTCCTTCATAAGCTTATCGAGGCTCTCCGTCTCATATGGAATGCCCTTTTGCTCGATAAGGTCCTTTTTAAGAAATCCTCCGGCTTTTATAAGATGTCCGCCGCCACCGCCAAGTCCATCAGCAATAAAGCCCGCAAGTTCGCTAGCCTTAACCTCCTTGACGCAGCTCCTTACGGAGATCTTTACTCCGAAAGGAAGGATACTGTAAACAAGGGCTGTATCTATCGTATCAACTTCAAGAAGCATATCGCTTATAATACCGAGGATGTTGGGATCGCAGGGCTTTGCCGAAGCGAGTCCGTATCTGTAAGTATCAAAAAAAGCCGCGCTTTTTAGAGCATCTCCCGCGATCATAAGTTCATCCTTGGAGATGTTTGAATTCTTGAATAAAACTATATCCGTGGCTCTGTATTTAACCTCGTCCCAAAGATCCTTGTCCGCGGGATGCGAGATTTCTGAGAAACCGTTGGTATCCGTCATCAGTCCGTAATAAAGAGCGGTTGATATATCGAGGTCCTCGTTGTAATCGATTCCCTCATTTTTAAACATGCAGGCAAGCACAGTCGCACAGGAACCGTAATTGCTCCTTACTTCACTAAGTTCGGGAAGCTGTCCGGTAACCTGGTGGTGGTCGATGATTGCGATGTTTTCCGCCTCAAAACGGGTAACATTACTCTCGCCGTAGCGGCAGTCAACCGTTATAAGAAGCTCGGGTTTATCAAGCTCCGTAACAAACTCTACCGGAATACCGAGCCTTTCGATCATCAGAACAAGATTGCTCTTTTGAACCGGAAACTTTCCGCCGTACACAAAGCGTGGCGTCTTCCCATTTTTCTCAAGATACCATTTAAGAGCAAAACCGGAAGCAAGCGCATCCGCATCGGGATTATCGTGACATTGAATTACTATATTGGAAAACACTAAAAGATCTTTAAGCTTAAGCGACATAGAAACCTCTTATTCTCCCTCTTTAATTCAGGTTACTTGCGAAATCCAAAAACAAAAGTATCAACCAAATTTGATTATATCAATGCGTCAAAAAAAAGACAAGAGAACGGGTCTCCTGTCTTTATCTATAATCTCATATAGTAATTACTTGCTCCATCCGCTCTTTGTAATAAAGTCCTCGACTTCATTTTTGGGAACGTCTAAAGAAATTGCAAGCTCGCCGAAAAGGAAGTCGGCTGCGATACGATAATACTTTGCATCGACAGCGGTCTCTTTGCGTCCGGCCTCGATACGCTTTTTCTTTCTGGCATATATGGTCTTAACAAGGCTTACAAGCTTTCCTACGTCATTGCTTCGAACGCATCCCTTGTAAAGTCCTTCAACCATTTTTTCATTGGGAATCTCCAAACATTCAATATCAGGAATAGTCTGAACAAATGCTCTTGCCTGCTCTCCCGTAAGGATAGGTCTCATAGACTCATCAGCAAGCGCAACAGGAATATACACAGTACTTGCGGCACTGTAAACCGGCTTTAAGATATAATACTTTTCATCCTTGTCCACACCCGAAATATCAAGGGTTGTGATCTGATCAATCTTGCAGACTCCTTTATTTCCGCAAGCTACATATTCTCCGATATTAAACATAAAAACACTTCCATTTCAAAACTTAGTTCGTTTACATAATGTAAAACTATTATAGCAGAAACAGTTTCAAAATGTAAGGGTTTTCTCTCCGAAAAAATACACAAACATTAGCCTTTAGGCTTCATTCATCTTGGCTAATTTTGCCGCCTGGTCTGCCGCGATACAAGCGTCAACGATTTCTGCGATATCTCCGTTCATAACTTTATCAAGCTTATAAACGGTAAGACCGATACGATGGTCCGTAACACGTCCCTGAGGGAAGTTGTATGTTCTGATCTTCTCGGAACGGTCTCCGGTACCGATCTGGCTGCGGCGCATCTCGGCTTCCGCGTCATGCTTCTCCTGCTGCTGAATATCATACAGCTTTGACTTTAGGAGCGCAAAAGCCTTTGCCTTGTTTTGCAGCTGGCTCTTCTCGGTCTGTGAATAAACTACGATTCCGGTAGGATAATGGGTAAGTCTTACGGCAGAGTCCGTTGTGTTGACACACTGACCACCGTTTCCGGAAGCTCTCATAACGTCTATTCTTATATCCTTTTCGTCGATAACAATATCAATATCTTCATCCGCCTCGGGCATAACGGCAACCGTACATGTTGAGGTGTGAATCCTTCCACCGCTCTCGGTTACGGGAACGCGCTGTACTCTGTGTACACCGGATTCATATTTAAGCTTTGAATAAGCTCCGGAACCGTTTATCTGGAAGGTAACTTCCTTGCATCCGCCGATACCGATCTCGTCCATACTGATAAGCTGGGACTTCCAGCCCTGGCTTTCTGCGTAATGTACATACATACGGTAAACCTCGGCAGCAAAAAGAGCTGCCTCGTCTCCGCCGGCTCCGGCTCTGATCTCGACGATAACGTTCTTATCATCGTTGGGATCCTTGGGAAGGAGCATGATCTTCATATCCTTCTCGAGCTGTTCTACTCTATCCTTCGCCTCATTTAAGGTTTCTTTCAGCATCTCCCTCATATCTTCGTCGCTTTCAGAATCCAGCATATCAAGGGAATCCTGAATATCGGTCTTACACTTTTTGTATTCCGTGTATGCCTCTACTAAAGGAGTAAGGTCGCTTTGCTCTTTCATAAGACGCTGAAAGCGCTTTGTGTCATTTGTAACATCGGGAGAATGGAGCTCTTCCATTATCTCCTCGTATTTTATGAGTATATCTTCAAGTTTATCAAACATCTTTTTACCTCAATGCTGATTTAACTGCGCTTGCCACGCGGTCGAGGTGCGCAAAATCTTTTATTATCTGAATCTCAATAAATCCTTCTTTTTCAAGGAGGTCTCTTACGGCATCTCCCTGATCGTATCCTATCTCAAGCAGAAGATTGCCACCAATGGTTAGCCTCTTTTTGGCCTCAGGAATAATCCTTTCATAAAACGAAAGTCCCGATTTATCACCGTCCAAAGCCATCCTCGGCTCAAAGTCCTTTACCTCCCTCATCAAGGTATCGCACACATCGGAGGCAATGTATGGCGGGTTTGAAACGATCATCTCGAACTGTCCTTCAACGTTTTCAAAAAGGTCACTTTTTATAAAGCTGACATTTGCATCCTTCCCGAGTATCAGGGAAGCATTGCTTTTGGCAACCTCCAGAGCGCCTTCGGATAAATCCACTCCTACGCCCTTACAGTCATTTGAATACTTAAGGAGGCTCAGGAGTATACATCCGCTTCCGGTACACATATCAAGGATCCTGCTGCCGTCGTTTAGAAGCCTAAGCGCTTCCTCCACAAGGATTTCCGTGTCGGCTCTCGGTATAAGAACTCTCTCGTCAACATTAAACTCAAGACCCATAAAAGGCGCTTTACCTACGATATACCAAAGGGGCCTCCGGGTAAGCCTCTTACTTACTGCTTCTTCAAAAGCTTTAAGGCTCTCTGTTTCCGGCTCTTTTTTTCCGTCCAAAATAAGGTCGCTTTTGGTGACGTTTAAATATATCTCCATAAGGAGTCCAGCCTCTGTATCCGGCTCTGAAATACCGCCCTTGGACAATCTGTCTTTAGTGCTTTTATATATTTCAGCTATTGTCACGTTCGTCCTCCCAGTCGTCCTCATCAGGCTCGTCAAGCTCCGGACCGTCCTCGAAATCGTCCTCCTCTAAGATGGTATCATCGGGATTCTGCAGAGAAACAAACTCGTCCTTTTCCTCTTTAAGGAAATTGTACTTGAGCTTGATGTGATCTTCTTCCTCATCCTCACCCATCATCTCATCGGTAACTTCATAATCGTATACTTCCTTGAGATATGCTTTCCAGTCAAATACCGCTTCAACGGAAGCGATGGCAACCTGGATCATATGTTTATCCGGCTCTCTTGTGGTAAGATGCTGGATCCAGATTCCCGGAGCGGAGATGATGGTAATAAAGGCATTGTCGTATCTTCCCGCAAGAGAAAGAATCTCGTAGGAAATACCCGCGATCACAGGGATCATCAAAACTCTTACAAGGAGTCTTAACCAAAGGGTATCGACTCTTATAAATATAAAGAGGATAACGCTTATAAAAACAACAAGGTAAAGAAAACTGGTACCGCAGCGCTTGTGGAATCGGCTGCTTCTAGTAACGTTTTTGACCGTAAGGATCCTTCCCTTTTCGATGCAGTCGATACATTTGTGCTCAGCACCATGGTATCCGTAGAGCCTGCGGATATCCTTAAGAGCGCTGATAAAGATGATATATCCTAAGAAAATAAGGACTCTGATGACGCCCTCTATGATTGCAACCAGGGAATCGTTTCTTACGAACTTATCAAAAAGCCCTGCAAGGTAAGCGGGAAGAACCGCAAAAAGCCCTACAGCGATTATAAGAGAGATGATCGTTACGATTACCGAAGATCCGTTTCTCTTGCTGTCATTTTGAACCCTTTTGGAATCGCGCCTTGCTTCCTTTTCACTCTCATCGTCATAGAAAGAAGCGGAGTAGTTGATAGCACGCATTCCAAGGATCATAGAATCGATAAAGTTGAACACGCCCCTTACAAATGGAACCTTCTTTAAAGGCGAACCACGCAATATGCCGGCATAATGCTCAACCTCGACGGTGATATTTCCGTCGGGCTTTTTGACCGCTACTGCGTACTTTTCTCCGTTTTTCATCATAACGCCTTCGAGGACGGCCTGTCCGCCGATTCCCGAATAGCCCTTTTTCACACCTTCAGCCATAATACCCTCGCTTTGTTGTTAAAGAGAAAAAAAGGTTGAGGAATTAACCTCAACCCTTGACCTTTTTCATTACTTAAGACCGTACTTCTTATTGAACTTATCAATACGACCATCGGCTCTTGCAGTCTTCTGCTGGCCTGTGTAGAATG
>ODAI014514248.1_pt1 | contig 27262 bp, 22 predicted proteins | sample 1539321 | NCBI WGS metagenome assembly ODAI01 (sample SAMN02144231, study PRJEB22623) | gut metagenome | biome: sheep rumen | host: Ovis aries | place: New Zealand
AACTTTTAGTAATGAGATATTTTATGAAGGTCAAATATTTGATGCTTATTATTTACTTCTTAGGATATTTGATAGTTCTAAAAAGAGTATTATAATTATTGATAATTTTGCTGATAAAGAACTTTTTAAACTTCTTTCTAAGACTAAGAAAAATGTTACTGTATATAGTAAGAATATTAATAATGATTTAATTAAGAAATATAAGAAACAATATAGTAATGTTACATTAATAGAAAATGATTCTTTTCATGATAGATTTATTATTATCGATGAAGAAAGTTTATATCACTGCGGTTCTTCTTTTAAAGATTTAGGTACTAAGTGTTTTGCTTTTAATAGAATAGATAATAAAGAATTAGTTAATAGTTTGTTATCTAGTATTAAATATAAATAGAAGTTATTCTAATAATGGGCTTGGGAGGATTAATTTATTAATCCGGGAAGCGAAGCGGAAAGTTATATAAAATAATAAAATTTTTCTTTCTAAATAGATAGAAAGATGATATAATATGTAAAGAAAGAGGTGTTTTTATGATTATATTATCAGTTAATGCTGGTAGTTCATCACTTAAATTTACTGGTTTTGAAATGCCTAGTGAAGATGTTCTTATCAGTGGTGTATTTGAAAGAATTGGTATTGGAAGTAGTTTTTATACTATTAAAGTAAATGGAGAGAAGATTAAAAAGGAAGTTGATTTACCTGATCATAAGGTTGCTTTTGAGATTTTAATTAAAGAACTTCTTGATAATAAGATTGTTAGTTCTTTAGATGAAATCAAAGGTGTTGGTCATAGAGTAGCTCAAGGTGGTTCTTATTTTAAGAAGTCAGAGATTGCTACAGATGATGTTATTGCTAAAGTAGATGAGTTATCTAGTATAGCTCCGCTTCATAATCCTCCCGCTATTGAGGGTATTAAGGCTGCTAAAGCAGTTATGCCTAATGCAGTTCAAACAGTTGTATTTGATACAGCTTTCCATCAAACTATGGCTCCAACGGAGTTTATGTATGCTATTCCTTATAGTTATTATGAAGATTATGATATTAGAAAATATGGTTTTCATGGTACTAGTCATAAATATGTTAGTATGAGAATGAATGAGATATTAGGTAGAACAGATACTAAACTTATTACTTGTCATATTGGTAATGGAGCTAGTATATCTGCAGTTAAAGATGGTAAATGCGTAGATACTTCGATGGGTCTTACTCCTAATGCTGGTCTTATTATGGGATCAAGATGTGGAGACATGGATGCTACTGTTGTTACTTATATTATGGAAAAAACTGGTATGAATGCTAAAGAGATGGATACTGTTCTTAATAAACAAAGTGGACTTCTTGGTATATCAGGTGTTAGTAGTGATTCAAGAGACATTGAAAACGGTATTAAAGAAGGTAATGAAAGATGTATTCTTGCCCAAGATATGTATGTTAAGAGAATTGTTGAATATATTGCTAAATACTATGTGCTTCTTGAAGGATGCGATGCGATAGTATTTACTGCAGGTGTTGGTGAAAATAGTATTAGTACTAGAAAACAAATACTTGATAAACTTAAAGTTCTTGGTATTAAAGTAGATGAAGATGCTAATAACGTTAGAGGAGTAGAAACTAAGATTACTACTGATGACTCTAGTATTCCAGCATTTATTATTCCTACTAACGAAGAATTAATGATTGCTAAAGATACTTATTCTCTAGTATTACAAGGATAGTTATGAATATTTATAAACAAATATTTAAAGTAATTAAGAAGTATGATACTATTGTTATTGCTCGTCATATAGGAGCAGATCCTGATGCATTAGGAGCTCAATTTGCTCTTAAAAATATTATACTTAGGTTATTTCCCGATAAGAACGTATATGCTGTAGGTAATCCTGCGAGTAGATTTAAATTCTTTGGTAATAATGATAAAATAGATGATATTAATACTAATAAATCACTACTTATTGTTGTCGATACTCCTGATTTAAAAAGAATTGATGGTGCAAATCCGAGTGACTTTGAATACATTATTAAGATAGACCATCACCCTATTATTGATAAATATGGTAATATTGAGGTTATTGATGATAGTGCATGTAGTGCTAGTCAATTAATACTTGAATTTGTTTATGCTAATAATATTAAACTTACTAAAGAAGAAGGAGAACTATTATACTTAGGTATTGTTGGTGATACTGATAGATTCTTACATGATTATACAAGTACTCGTACCTTTGAACTTGTTACTAAATTACTTAAAGATACTGGTATTGATTTTACTTCATTATATAAGAATTTATATCATAGACCTATATCTGAAGTTAAATTTGAGGGATATATCTATAATAATTTAACTCTTACAGATAATGGTGTTGCATATATTAAGCTTACTGATAAAATTATGAAAGAATATGGAGTAGATAGTGCCGCTGCGGGTAATATGATAAATGACTTAAAATTTGTCGATGAGATAATCGTTTGGATATTTTTCTCTGAGGATGTTAAAAGTAATTTAATTAGAGCTAATATTAGATCAATAGGACCATATGTTAATGAAACAGCAACAATCTTTGGTGGTGGAGGACATATATATGCCTCTGGTGCTAGATTAAAATCATGGGAAGATGCTGATAAATTAATTGAAGCATATGATGAACTTGTAAAAAATTATAAAAAGTTAAACTAATGTTTGACTTTTTTTCTTTTTTATGATAATATATCTTACTGCTTGAGGGGTATTACACATAAAAAGAAAGGATTTGGTTATATGGAAAATAGGATTAAAGAAGAAATTAGAAGTATGAACGCTGTTTCTTTAAAGGATTTATATGAACTCTTTAATAAATATGGAAAAGCAGATGTATTGAACGTTTTTAAAGACTTAATAAAAGAAAATGAAACGGACATATTTTCAAAATATTTTGATGTTTTTTGTTATATTTTTTTTGATAATAGTGGATTTAAAAGCGTATATAATAAGGTATCAAGTATTTTTGATGAAGAAAAATTCGAAAAATTATTAATTTTTATAGAGCAATTAAAACAAATAGGTAAAGAGGATATTTCAAATTTTAGCCTACTATTAAAAGAGATATCTCCCGATAAAGAGGAAGACAGCATTGAATTAATTGATTATTCTAATACAGAGAATAGTTATAATGAATTAGACGTAGAAAATAATAATGATGTTGACTTTAATGATGGTCCTTTTCCTGAAACGATTAAATTATATTTAAAAGAAATAGGAAGCATTCCAGAATTATCTGAGGAAGAATTAGCTGAATTATTTAAAAAATATTATGCTGTAGATGATGCTGCAGATGATGGTAAACTTGTTTCTGTTAAGAAAGCTATTAAGAAAAAAATAGTCGAAGCTAATTTGAGATTAGTTGTTAGCATTGCCAAAAAATATATTGGTCGCGGATTAGATTTCTTAGATCTTATTCAAGAAGGAAATATAGGATTAAATAGAGCTGTTGAAAAATTTGAATTATCTAAAGGATATAGATTTTCAACGTATGCTTCTTGGTGGATTAGGCAAGCTGTTACTAGAGCAATCGCAGATCAATCTAGAACTATTAGAATACCAGTTCATTTAAATGATACTATTAATAGGGTTATAAAGGCAGAAAGAAGACTAACCATTGAATTAGGTAGAAAACCTACAGATGAAGAAATAGCTAATAATCTCGGAATTAAAGTGGAACATGTCTATGAGGCAAAAAAGATTATATTTAAATTTAATGGTACTTCTCTTGATACACCAATAAGTGCTGATGATGAAGAAATTACTTTACTTCATTATATTTCAGATTCTGAAGCGTTAAATCCTGAGGAAGAATCATTAAAAGGTGAAGCTTATAGTGGATTGAATGCCGCTCTTGATTCGTTGTCTCCAAGAACTAGAGATATTCTTAAATGGAGATTTGGACTGATGGATGGTAGACCTCATACGTTAGAGGAAGTAGGTCAAAAATATGAAGTTACTAGAGAAAGAATTAGACAAGTTGAGGCAAAGGGTCTTAGACAATTAAGAAGTCCCTCAAAAAGAAAATATTTTAATAATTATAAATAATGAAAGGATGAATCTCCTTTCTTTTTTATTTTAAAATATAAATAATCGTGTTATAATAGTGTAGGAATGAGGGATAATATGTTAAAAATAGAAAATTTAAGTGTTAATATTAATAATAAACAAATCTTGAATAATTTTAATTTAGTTATAAATAATGGAGAAGTACATGTTATTATGGGGCCTAATGGTGTTGGTAAAAGTACTTTATCTAGAGTTATTATGGGAGACTCTAATTATATTGTTACTGATGGTAGTATATTATTTGATGGAGATAATTTACTTCCTTTATCTGTGGATGAAAGGGCTAAAAGAGGTATTTTTCTTGCTATGCAAAATCCTGTGGAAATTGACGGGGTAAGTAATCAAGATTTTTTAAGAACCGCTATGAGTAGTATTGAAAATAAACAAATAGGTCTTTATGATTTTATTTTAAGTTGTGAGAAAGGTGCTAACGATCTTTCTATGAATAAAGAGCTAATCCATAGAAGTCTTAATACTGGTTTTTCTGGTGGAGAAAAGAAAAAAAATGAAGTATTACAAATAAAATTATTAAAACCTAAATTTATTATACTTGATGAACTTGATTCTGGATTAGATGTTGATAGTCTTAGAATATGTGCGGAAAATATATGGAAATATAAAGAAGGAAATAAAGATACATCTATTCTTATTATTACGCATCATCCTAAAATTCTTGAATATATTAAACCTGATTTTGTTCATATTCTTGAAAATGGTAAAATAGTCAAAACGGGTGACTATAATTTAGCTTTAGATATTGAAAAAAATGGTTATAATGCTGTTACTAAAGAGGATAAAAATGAATAAAATAAGTATAGTTAAGAATAATGTTATTCCTTTTGATAGTAGTAATATTATAATTTGTAATAATAATATTTCTATTTTAGATAGTGGAAATTATGTATTAGAATATATAGACTGTGATGATGTTAAATTAAATATTCATGTTGATAAGAATAAATGTATTAATTTATTTGAATATTCTTATGATAATGACATTAGTGTTAATAATAAATATAATATTGATAAAAAGGCAAGCTTAATTATTAATAAGTTTTATTGTAATAAAAATAGTAATGAGAATATTGATATTAATCTTAATGGAGAAAATGTTTTTGTTAAATATAATTTTTCTAGTATATCTAATGGAATAGATAAATATAAGATTAATATATATCATAATGCTAAAAAAACTAATAGTGATATTTTTAATAAAACTATTGCTAAAGAAAGTAGTAGTAATTATTTTGATATTAATAGTTATGTAGAAAATGGTATTATAGATACTTATCTTAATCAGAGTACAAAGATTATTACTTTAGGTGACTCTGATAATAGAATTAATCCGAATATGTATACTTATGATAATAGTACTACGGCGGTACATTCTTCAGTAATAGGTAGTGTAAGTGAGGATGAATTATTCTATTTAATGAGTAGAGGGATATCTTATGATGAAAGTATTAGACTTATTGTTAAAGGTACTCTTTTATCTAATATTAATATTCCTTGTGAATACTGGCAAGAAATTAATGATATAATTGATACTTTAGGAGGTGAATAGATGAATAGAGATGATTTTGAAATACTTAAGAAAAATATTATTTATTTTGATAATGGAGCTACGACTTTAAAACCTAATGTTGTAAGAGATAGTATTTTAAAGTATTATGATGAGTATACGGCAAATGCTCATAGAGGAGACTATAAAACTAGTGCAATAGTGGATAATCTTTATGAAGAAGCTAGAGAAAAGGTATGTAAATTTATTAATGCTAAGGAAAAATCAGAGATTGTTTTTACTAGTGGTACGACGAATAGTATGAATATGATCATCTTTGGTTATTTCAAGAACTATTTAAAAGAAGGCGATGAAGTACTTATTACTTTAAGTGAACATGCTTCGAATATTGTTCCTTGGTTTATGTTAGAGAAAGAAATTGGTATTAAGGTTAATTATATTGATTTAGATGATAAACATGAAGTTAGTATAGATAATGTTAAGAAAGCTATTACTGATAAGACTAAAGTGATATCTATTGCAATGACTACGAATGTAGTAGGAGATACTAGACCTATTAAAGAGATTAGTAAGATTGCTCATGATAATAATATATTAATGGTAGTGGATGCAGCTCAGGCAGTAGCACATAACAAAGTAGATGTACAAGATATGGATATTGATTTTATGGCTTTTAGTGGTCATAAGATGTATGGTCCTACAGGCACAGGTGTATTATATGGTAAATTTGACTTATTAGATAAAGTTACTCCATTTAATTATGGTGGAGGAATGAATGCTATGTTTACGAAAAATGGTTATGTTGAACTTAGAGAAATTCCGACAAGATTAGAGGGAGGAACTCCGAATATCGAAGGAGTATTAGGTCTTAGTGAAGCGATTAGTTATATAGAAGATATTGGTATTGATAAGATTAATAAGTATGAGAAAGAGCTTAGAAAATATCTTATTAGTGAACTTGATAAATTAGATTTTATTGATGTATATAATAAAGAAGTTGATACTAATATAGTAGCATTTAATATTAAGGGGGTATTTGCTCAAGATACAGCAGTATACTTAGATAAATATAATATATGTGTAAGAGCAGGTAATCATTGTGCTAAGATACTTGATAATGAACTTAATATTAGTAATACGGTTAGAATTAGTTTATCTTTTTATAATAATAAAGAAGAAATTGATCTACTTATTAATGTACTTAAAAATAGTGAAAATATATGGAAGGAAATATTGTAATGGATAGGAATCTTAAGAGAAGTATTATTTTAGATAATTATCAAAATGCTAATAAGAAATATATTAGTGATGGAGAAGAATTTACAAAGATTAATACAAGAAATGTTAGTTGTATTGATAATCTAGATATTTATATTGATTTAGAAGATAATATTATTAAAGATATTTCTTTTGAAGGAGAAGCTTGTGTTATTAGTATATCTTCCACTAATATCTTGATTAATTTACTTATTGGTAAGTCTAAAGAAGATGCATTATATTTGATAGATAATTATCTTAAAATGATTAATGAAGAAGAATATGATAAAGAAGTACTTAAAGAATTATTAGTATTTGATGATACTAGTAAACAACCATCTAGAATTAAGTGTGCTACTCTTACTGCTAATGGGATTAAGAAATTTTTAGAGAATAATTAAGAATACTTGAATTTATATTTAAGTATTCTTTTATTTAACCGCTTCGCTACTCGAAATAACCTTTGGTTATTTCTTTCTTGTACTAGAATTATCCTTTAATTATTGTTTATTTATAGTTCATGGACCTTTTTAGTTAACTTTGATATTTTATATTGACAGGAGTATCTAATTTGTGATAAAGTTTTTGTGCTAAGAATTGTTCTTAGAAAAATTAATTTTTTGGAGGGGTTTTGATATGATTCAAACATTAGAAAAAGATTTTAAATCGGTCATTAATGAAATTAAAAATGATATTAAAGATACTCAAATTAGAGCAGTGCAACAAGTAAATAGTGAATTAATATTATTATATTTTAGAATTGGGAAACACTTGAATGATAATTATAAATATGGAAATAAATTTATAGATGAACTTTCAAAAGAATTAAAAATTGAATTTCCAAATTTTAAAGGTTCTTCGATTAGAAATTTAAAGTATATGAAATCTTTTTATCTTGAATACAAAGATGATGAAGTTGTGCAACATCTTGTTGCACAACTTCCTTGGGGACATAATTTATTATTAATGCAAAGAATTAAAGATTTTAATACACGAATAATATATATAAAAGCTACAATTGCTAATGGTTGGAGTAGAAGTATTCTAGATACACAAATAGAATCTAAATTCCATCAAAGACTTGGTAAAAGTTATAATAATTTTGGTTTGTCTCTTCCAAAACTAGATAGTGATTTAGTTAATAATACTTTAAAAGATCCTTATATATTTGATTTTATTACTTTAAAGAAAAACTATAAAGAGGTTGAATTAGAAAGGGCAATGCTTGAAAAAATTAAAAATGTATTATTAGAACTCGGAAAAGGTTTTACTTTTGTTGGTAGTCAATATAAAATTAGCACGGAACATAATGATTATTACATTGACTTATTATTTTATCATTTACAATTAAGATGTTATGTTGTTGTTGAACTTAAAGTGACTGAATTTAAACCTGAATATATTGGTCAGTTGGGATTTTATGTTAAAGCAATAGATAAAACACTTAAAACTGATTTAGATAATCCTACTATTGGTCTTCTATTGTGTAAAAATAAAGATAAATTATCTGTAGAATGGTCTTTAGAATCAACTAATGTACCAATAGGAGTATCTTCTTTTGAAATTGGTAAATATATTCCTAAAGATATTTTAGAAAAATTACCAACTGAGGAAGATATAAATTTACATATAAATATTTAAGAATAATTTGTTTTTAGTCGCAATTTGCGACTAAAAAAATAAAATTTTTATTATTCTTATATTAAACTAATATAGGTATTATATAAAATCAAGAGAAGGCACATATGAATGAATTACAAGTAATAGATAATAAAGGGATACAAAGTATGATACATGAATTTAGAGGAGTACAAGTAATACTAGATAAAGACTTAGCTTTTCTTTATGATACTGAGACAAGAAAAATAAATCAAGCAGTTAAAAGAAATATAGAGAGATTTCCAGAAGAATTTTGTTTTCAGTTAAATGAAGATGAATATAGGAGTTTGAGATCACAAATTGTGATCTCAAATGAAAAGAGTAATCGAGGTGGGGTTAGATATCTTCCTTTTGCTTTTACTGAACAAGGTGTAGCTATGCTTAGTGCTTTACTTAAAACAGAAAAAGCGGTTAAGCAAAGTATTGCAGTTATGAATGCTTTTGTTGCTATGAGAAGATTTTTATCTAGTAATTTATTAGAACAAAATTTTTATAAGAATAAAGTTTTAGAGCACGATGAAAGAATTAAAATACTTGAAGACTCTTTTTCTAGTAAAACATTTAGTAATGAATTATTTTTTGATGGACAAATATATGATGCTCATTCTTTATTATTAAAGATTATTAATGGTGCTAAAAAGAGTATTGTTATTATTGATAATTATATATCTAGTGAACTATTAGATATATTATCTGAGACAAATAAAGATGTTATTATTTATAGTAAGAATCTTAATACTAATTTAATTAACAAATATAATAGTCAGTATAGTAATGTTTCTTTTAATATTGATAATAGATTCCATGATAGGTTTATTATTATTGATGATAAAACTTTATATCACTGTGGAGCTTCTTTTAAAGATTTAGGTACTAAGTGTTTTGCTATTAATAAGATTGATAATGAAGATATGTTAAAGAGTTTAATAGACAAATTATAATATAAGTAGAAGATCCTTCTGGTAATGGAGTCTTCAAAAGCATGCTTTTGAAGGGCCGCCAATGGCGGAAAAAATATAATGTAAAAATGATGTAAAAATATTTAACTATTTAGTAAATTTTGATAAAATAATAGGTAGGTGGTATTATGCAGGACAAGATGAAAAAATTATTAGAACAAATTAATATGAAAAGTGATTATTTAGAGAATGCAAGTATTGATAAGATAGTAGTTTATGATAAGAATAATCTATGGGAATTTTATATTAATAATGATAATATTTTACCTGTATATATATATGATGAATTATGTAATAGACTAAAGAGTACTTTTAAAAAGATAGATGACATTATTATTAATATTAATACTAGTAATAAAGATGATGAGTATTTAGATGATTACTTTGATAAATTACTTAATATTTTAGGTAATGATAGTATTAAGTATGCTACTTTTATAGGAAGAAAATTAAGATTAGATGGGGATAAGTATTTATTTGATGTTTATAATAAGGCTGAATATACTTATATGATAGAGAAGAAAGAATACTTAAATAAATGGATGAAGAGATATGGATTTGATATTAATATTGAGATAGTACTTACGAAGAACAAAGAAGAAGAAATACTTAATGAGATAGAAAAGGATAAGGTAGTAGAGGCTCCTGTTATTAAAGTAAAGGAAAATGTACCAGAAGTTAAGACAGAAGAGAAGAAATATTATAAACCTAAGAAAGATACTAGTGTTACTCCGATTAAAGATTTATTATATGAAGTTGATAATGTTACGATAGAGGGTATGATCTTTGGTATTGATATGTTTGAATCAAAGAGTGGATATAAGATTATTACTCTTAAGGTTACAGATAATAATGATAGTATTTATGTTAAGATGTTTACTAAAGAAGATGAAGAGTATGCCAGAATTAAGGATTTGTTAAAAGAGGGTTCTTGGTATAACTTCTATGGTAAAGTACAAATGGATAAATATTCTAATGAACTTACTTTTACTACTAGGTATAAAGATGTAGAGAAAATTGAAGGTCCTAAAGAAGAGAAGATAGTAGATAATGCTGAAGTTAAAAGAGTAGAACTTCATGCTCATACGATGATGAGTCAGATGGATGGTATAACTAGAGTTGATTTGGGTAAACATACTTGTGAGTTAGTAAGTAGATGTATTGAAATGGGTTATAGAGGCGTTGCTATTACTGATCATAATGGATGTCAAGCTTTTCCTATTGCTTATGGAATAGTATCATTTTACAATAAAAAAATAGAAGATCCTAGTAAGAAATTTAAAGTATTATATGGTACTGAGTTAACACTAGTAGATGATACAGTTAATATTGTTATTAGACCTGATGAACGTGACTTACTAAAATCCGAATATGTTGTATTTGATACTGAGACAACGGGATTTAATGCTGGTGGAGCAGATCAAATGATTGAGATTGGTGCTGTTAAGATTAAAGATGGTGTTATTACTGATAGATTTGATGAACTTATTGATCCAGGTAGACATATTCCTGATAAGATTAGCCAGCTTACTAATATTACTGATGAGATGGTTAAGACTTGCGACAACGAAGAGAATGTTACTAAGAGATTCTTAGAATGGACTGGAGAAGCTCCAATGGTTGCTCACAATGCTAAGTTTGATATTTCTTTTATGGAAATGGCGATGAAGAAATATAATCTTGGCGAGTTTAAGAATACTGTTGTGGATACTCTTGAACTATCAAGAGCCTTAGATACTGGTTTTGCTAGGCATAGTTTATCAATGCTTGTTAAGAGATATAATGTTCCATGGGAAGAAGATGCTCATCATAGAGCGGATTATGATGCGGAAGGTACAGCCTTAGTCTTTGCTAAGATGCTTCAAAAGCTAGAAATGCAAAACTATAAGACTATTAGTGATTTGGATAAATTAGTATCGAAAGATGAAATTCATAAATTTGGTAGAACTTATCATTTTAATGCGATTGCTTTAAATAAGGCTGGTCTTAAGAATTTATTTAAGATTATATCTCTTGCTAATACTACTTATTTATATAAAACTCCGAGAATACTTAGAAGTAAACTTAATGAACTAAGAGAAGGACTTCTAATTGGTAGTGGCTGCTACGAAAGTGAAGTATTTATCGAAGCTAGAAGTAAAGAGGGAGAAGAACTTACTAATATTATTAATTTTTATGATTATGTAGAAGTTCAGCCTCCTGAAGTATATGGTCATCTTTTACAAACTAGCGATTTTAAGAGTGAAGATGAATTAAAAGAACATATTAAGAAGATAGTGGATGCTACTAAAGAAGCTGGTAAGATTATAGTGGCTACTGGGGACGTGCATCATTTTACGAGAGAAGATAAGATATATCGTGAGATTATTGTTAATCAGAAAGTTCCAGGAGGTGGTAGACATCCTCTTGCTAAGAAAGAAATTACAAGTATTCCATCACAGCATTATAGGACTACTGATGAAATGCTTAATGACTTTGAATTTTTAGGTAAAGACCTTGCTTATGAAATAGTTGTGGAAAATACAAATAAAGTTCTTGATATGAGTGAAGAGATCGAAGTTATTATTGATACTGGTGGTATTCCTTTTTCTCCAAGAGTTAAGAGTGATGATGGTAAGAGTTATTTGGATTGTCCTAAAGTGGTTACAGAACTTGTATATACAAAAGCTAAAGATTGGTATGGAGATAATCTTCCACATAATATTGAAGAGAGAATAGCTAAAGAGCTATATGGTGATATTGTATATAGGATATGGAATGAGAAGATTAAAAAAGAAACTCCTGATATTAGTGATGAAGAATTAGAAAAAGAAGTATTTAAAAACTTACATGAAACTATTGTTAAAGGCTTTGATGAAGTTAAATCTTTGGTGGGAGATTATGTTAAGACTAATTGGACAGAAGAAGATGGAGAACTTAATGATGATACACTAGCTAAAAAGGTTAAGAAAGAACTTGGTGGTATTATAGGTGGGGGATTTGATCCAATATACTTAATTGCTCAAAGACTTGTTAAACACTCTAATGATGATGGTTATTTAGTTGGATCAAGAGGATCTGTTGGTTCATCTTTTGTAGCTACAATGATGGGTATTACGGAAGTTAATCCGCTTCCAGCACATTATAGATGTTTAAAATGTAAAACTAGTATTTTTAAAGATAGTGATGGTAATGATCTTGGTGCTACTTATTCTAGTGGATTTGATTTACCTGATATGAAGTGTCCTAACTGCGGAGAACCATTATATAAAGATGGTCAAGATATGCCATTTGCTACTTTCTTAGGATTTAATGCTGATAAAGTTCCTGATATAGACTTAAACTTTTCGGATTTGAATCAAGCTTCAGCCCATGAATATACGAAAGTATTATTTGGGGTAGATAATGTATATAGGGCAGGCACAATTGGTACTGTTGCGGAAAAGACTGCTTTTGGTTTTGTACGTGGATATTTTGAAGATAAAGGTATTATGAATAAGAGAACATGTGAGATTGAAAGACTTGCTATTGGTTGTACGGGTGTTAAGAGAACAACTGGTCAGCATCCTGGTGGTATTGTTGTTGTTCCGGATTATATGGATGTATCGGATTTTACTCCATTTCAGTTTCCAGCGGAAGATCCTACGAGTGCATGGAGAACAACGCACTTTGATTACCATGCTATTGACCAAGATTTATTAAAACTAGATATTTTGGGTCACTCTGATCCAACTCAGCTTAGACTTATTCAAGAGTTATCTGGTACGGATATTTTAAAGGTACCTCTTGATGATAAGGAGACAATGAGTATCTTTACTTCTACTAAAGCATTAGGGGTAACTAATGAACAAATTATGTGTGAAACTGGTACTTTAGGTATACCTGAGTTTGGTACTCCGTTTACGATTGCTTTGGTTTACGAGACAAAGCCAACGACTTTTGCCGAACTTATTAAGATATCTGGATTATCCCATGGTACTGATGTATGGGTAGGTAATGCACAGGAACTTATTAAGAATAATGTTGTTCCATTTAAAGAGGTTATTGGATGTCGTGATGATATAATGGTTTATTTAATGTATCATGGTGTTGAACCTATTAAAGCATTTAAGATTATGGAGTTTGTTCGTAAGGGTAAAGCTAGTAAAGATCCTGATACTTGGGCTAAACATAAAGAAACAATGGAGAAGGCTGGTATTGAGAAGTGGTTTATTGATAGTTGTTTTAAGATTAAGTATATGTTCCCTAAGGCACATGCTGCTGCTTACGTTATTAGTGCCTTTAGAATTGCTTGGTATAAGGTTCATATGCCTGCATATTTTTATGCTTCTTGGTTTAGTACGAAAGCTACAGACTTTAATATTGAAGCTATGATTAAAGGTTATGATGCTATTAAGAATGTACTAGTAGATATTGCTAATAAGGGATTTGATGCTACGAATAAAGAAAATGGCGTATCTGAATGTTTAAAGGTAGCCCTTGAAATGTCGGCGAGAGGATTAAAAGTAGCTAAATATGATTTATATAAGAGTAAAGGTAAAATCTTTACAGTACAGGATGATAAGACTATTATTCCTCCATTTAGTGCTATTGATGGACTAGGTGATGTTGTAGCTATGAATATAGAGAGTGAAGCTTCTAAAGGACCATTTATTAGTATTGAAGATTTTCAATCTAGATGTAAGGTATCACAAACTCTTATTGATAAAATGAGAGTTATGGGTATATTTGATGGTATGCCTGAGACTAGTCAACTTAGTTTATTTTAATAATAAAAATATTTCCCGGGAAATAATTATTCTTGGGAAATATTTTTTGTATAGTTATGTAAAGTTTTATTATTCTTTTATTTAACCGCTTCGCTAACGAATTAACAAGTTAATTCGCGGAAACCTTCTAGTGGAATAATCCATAATTAGTAATTTATTTTTAGTAAAGAAAATTGTTAGTAGCCTAAATTATTGAGATATATTATTTTTGAGATAGGTTAAAATTTTTATGTTGACAATTATATTCAATATTATTATAATATTAATTAATTATTTGTGGGGTGTTTAAATTATGAATAATAACTTAATTAAGGTAAATGATAATTTCGGTGTTGTTACTGGAGATAAGGGTAGAATTACTATTATTAATAAGGAAAGTTCTGATTATGATTTGGAAACTATTTTAATTAAAGAAAATGAAAAAGAAGAAGCAGAAGCAAAACTGAATAAGGCAAATAAAGGTTTAAAGGAGAATAAAAGTAATACTATTGAAGGTATTTTTTGGGACATTTTATTAATTGGAACTGAAGTAGTGCTATTTATAGGGGCACCTAAAGTTTCTCTACCTGTGTTAATGCCTTTAGTAGGAATTATTTTCAAGGGAATTTCTATTATATCAAATGGCACAATAATAGGAAGATATATAACAAAAAAGAAATATAGTAAGATTATCCCTGAGTTAAAAGAAAATATTTTAAAATTGCAAAATGAATTATCTGAAATGAAAGAAAAAACAAAGTATTCTTCTGATTCTCTACTTCCTAATCCTAGAAGTTCTCTTCGTAATTCAGATAGTTGCATCTTGGAAAATAATGATGAAATATTATCAGTCACTGAATATAACATTAATGAAGAAACTAATATTAAAGTATTAAAACTAAGAAGATAGTTTTTTTTTAATAATTGTCAAATTTATTTTTTTCTATTGATAATAATAACTTTCTGTTATATACTTAAATTAGGAGAGTGATTTAATGAGTAAAGCAGAAGAAACTAAAGAATTACTTAAATCTATTACAGATAAAGCTTTTGAGGGTATTGGAGGTAATAAAGAATATGTTCCTGGAACAGGATTAACTGGTAGAAATTACTCTACTTGGGGCAATTATAATGTTGAGGGTCCTTACTTTTCCGACGTCGAGAAAAAAATCATTGAAATGCTTGAGGATGGTTATGAATCACCATATATTGCCGAGACACTTAGTATTCCAGAAGAAGTAGTAGATAAGACTATTATAGCCTATGAAAATAAAACAAAATTTCATAAATAATTTATTTATTAAGAGCCTATATTTTTAGGCTTTTTTTGATAGTTTATTTAATGATTATTATAATTATTATAAATAATAATTTAATAGTGGTTAAAAAGAGACTAAGTCTAGATAATATTTTAATTTTTTACTAAACATACACAAATTATTTACTTTTGTGAATAAATAGTATAAAATGTTAGTAGGAGGTATCTATATGCTTTATTTTCATAAAGAACTAAAAAAGATTTATAAATATGATTATAATATTCAAAAAGAGGTAGGAAAGAAAAACTTATATAAACTTGATATTGGATTATATTCTGATAAAGAATTTGTTAATCCACTTGAGGTTATTGCTAAAAAATATCCTAATGCAATACTTACTGATGATAGTGCTTTTTATTATTATGATTTAACTGATGTTGTACCTGATTATTATTATTTGGCTACTTCTAGAACAGATACCAGAATTAATAATGATAATGTTAAACAGGTGTTTATTTCAAATGAACTTTTTAGTATTGGTATTGATAAAATTACTATTGAAAATGTAGAGATTAATATTTATAATAAAGAAAGGATGCTTGTTGAACTTATTAGAAAAAGAAATAAGATTCCTTTTGATTATTATAAGGAAATTATTAATAATTATAGAAAAATTACTGATAAGTTAGATATTTATAAAATAAGTGAATATATTTCTTATTATAGAAATGAGCATACTTTATATGATATATTGCAAAGGGAGGTTTTTTAATGAATTTAGAACAATTACGACAGGAATATGTTAAAAAAGGATTAACTCTTGCTAATGCTGAGGCTACTATATGTCAAGATATTATTTTAAACAAGATTGCTAAAAGTAGTTTAAATAGAAATGTTACTATTAAAGGTGGAGTAGTTATGTATGGAATATCAAATGACAAAAGAAGAGCTACTAGAGATATTGATTTAGATTTTATTAAATACTCACTTGATGATAAAGCAATTGAAAAATTTGTTGAAAAATTAAATATTCTTAATGATGGGATTAGTATTATAATTGTAGGTAAACCTCAAATGTTACATCACCAAGATTATAATGGTAAAAGAATTGATGTGGTTTTGAATGATGAATATGGGTTTTCGATAACAACAAAACTAGATATTGGCGTAAATAATATGTTTAATATAGATCAAGAAGAAGTATGTTTTAATTTAGATGTTATTAATGAAAAAGCTGTTCTTTTAATTAATTCACCTGAGCAAATTGTTTGTGAAAAACTAAAATCTCTTCTGAAATTTGGTATTAGATCTACGAGATATAAAGATATTTTTGATTTTTATTATTTAATTAATAATATTGAGTTAAATATTAATGCATTAGTTAAAATTATTGATTTAATGATTGTTAATGATAAAGTAATGCGAGAAAATTCAATTACTGATGTTATTAATGATTTAAAAATAGTATTAACAAATAAGGATTATCTAAAAAAATTAAAAAGTGCTAGAAATAATTGGTTAGAAATCCCTACTAATGAAGTTGTTAATATTATTATGAGATTTTTTGAATCTTTAGAATTTGTTAAAGAATGATATCTAGTATCATAAATAATTAATGGCTATACCACTAGAAGAGTTTCAAACTAACAATCGTTAGTTTGACCCGCCAATGGCGGAATTAATATAAAAAAATAATTAAAGCCTTTATTTATAGGCTTTTTTTTGATATAATTTTATTAGTGAGGTATAGATTATGGATGAGAGAGAATTTGATTCTAGTAATAATGAATATATAGATATTAATCGAAGTGACTATTATAGTAAGAAGTTAGATTGGGATATGGCTATTGGTCTTCAGAAAGTAGATAATCTTAAACCTTCAAAATATTTAGAAAACTTATTAGAAGAAAATATATCTGGTAATTTAACTATTACCGAAGTTAAAAATGAATTAAGAGATTATTATATCGAAAAAGAAAGAAAAAATGATATTAATTATAATGAACTTGAATGTGATTTTGTTTCTACTAGAATAGTTGAATTACTTGATATTAATCATTTTGAATTATCAGTTAATTATATAAAATATATTCATAAATATTTATTTCAAGATGTTTATGAATTTGCTGGTGAATTTAGAAGAGTTAATTTTTCTAAGAAAGAAAAAATATTAAATAATGATTCTGTGTCATATGGAGACTCTAAAAATTTAAATGAGTCTTTAGAATATGATATATCTTTAGAAAAAGAAAAAGACTATGACAATATGAATATTGTAGATGTTATTAATAATATTAGTGATTTTTCTTCAAGAATATGGCAAGTTCATCCTTTTAGAGAGGGTAATACTAGAACTACGGCTATATTTATTCAAAAATATTTAATTAGTCTTGGATATAAAGTAGATAATTCTTTATTTAAAGATAAATCTGTTTATTTTAGAAATGCTTTAGTTAGAAGTAATTACTTTAATAATTATTTAAACATTAGAGAAGATAATAGTTTTTTGATTAAGTTTTATGAAAATTTACTTTTAGGTAAGAATAATAATCTTCATTCTAGTGATTTAATTGTTAAAGAGTTATTTAATGAAGAAAAATAAACTAAAAATTCACAATTTATTTATTTTGTGAGTAATTAGTAAAAAATAATTAGAAAGAATTGGTGATAATTATGGAAAAAGTAATATTAGTAGATGGTAATAATTTATTATTTAGAAGTTATTATGCTACGGCTTATACTGGTAATATTATGAGAAATAGTAAAGGATTTCCTACGAATGGTTTATATGGTTTTGTTAATATGATTAATAAAATTATATCTGAAGAAAATCCTAAGTATATGATGGTTGCTTTTGATATTGGTAAGACTTTTAGACATGAAAAGTATAAAGAATATAAAGGTGGTAGAAGAGAGACTCCTGATGATTTAAAGATGCAGTTTCCTGTAGCCAAAAAAATACTTACGGCGATGGGAATTAAGTATTTAGAAAAAGAAGGGTATGAAGCTGACGATATTATTGGTACTATTTCTAAATACTGTGAAAGTGATGATAAGTATGAAGCTTTAATAGTAAGTAGTGATAAAGATTTATTACAACTTATTAGTGATGAGACTACGGTTAAGCTACTTAAAACTAAAGATTATGTTATGATGGATAAAAAGACTTTTATAGATACTTATGGCTTTGAACCTATTAAGATGATAGATTTAAAATCTTTAATGGGAGATGCATCTGATAATATACCTGGTGTTAAAGGTATAGGAGAAAAAGGTGCTATTAAGTTACTTTGTGAATATGGATCATTAGATGGTATATATGAGAATATTGATAAAATTGGAGGAGCCACTAATAACAAGTTAGTAGAGGGTAAAGAAGATGCTTATTATAGTAAAGAATTAGTTACGATATATAGAGATGTTCCTCTTGATATTAAGTTTGATGATTTATTATATACTGGGGATAATAATGATGAACTAAAGATTATTTATGAGGAATTAGAATTTTATTCTTTGATTAAGAAATTAGGTACTCCTAAGAGTAAGGAAAATAAAGATGTTGTTGTTAAAGTGATTGATAATATAAATGATTTAGTTATTGATGAAGATACTTCTATATACGTAGATACTAGTGCTGGTAATTATCATGATGTTATATTAAATGGTGTTAGTTTATATAATAGTAAGTTATCTTGTTATATACCTTATAGTATTCTTAAAGATAATATTAGTATTTTAGATAATGAATATATTAAGTATACTTATGATTTAAAGAAATTATTAGTGGTATTTAATAAGTATGGTATTAAGATTAATAATATTAGTTTTGATACTATGATAAGCGCATATTTACTTAACTATGACGTTAAAGATGATATTGGTTATTTAGCTAAAGAGTTAGATTATGATATTTCAATATATGATAAAAAAGAAGTAGTAAGTGACGAAGAAAAGATTAAAAGAAGTATTCTTAAAGCTAAATTTATTTATGAGACAAAGAATAAATTTGAAGAAGAAATGATTAAGGAAGACAATATTAATTTATTTAATAATATTGAAATGCCTTTAGCTAGAGTACTAGCAGATATGGAAATTACTGGTATAAAGGTAGATAAAAATGTACTTATAGATATGGGAGAGGAAATTAAGATTAAGTTAGAACTTATATCGAAAGATATTTTTAATTATGCTGGAGAAGAATTTAATATTAATTCTCCTAAACAGTTAGGTGAAATTTTATTTGATAAATTAAAACTACCTGGTGCTAAGAAAAATAAGAGTGGTTATGCTACAGATATTGATGTATTAAAGAAACTTACAGATTATCCTATTGTTAATAAGATACTTGAATATAGGGCATTAGCAAAACTATATAGTACTTATATTGAAGGTATTATTAATGAAGTTAAAGATGATAATAGAATTCATACTATTTATACTCAGACTTTAACGAGAACTGGAAGGCTTTCTTCAATTGAACCTAATTTACAGAATATTCCTGCGAGAAGTGAATATGGAAGACTTATTAGAAAGGCTTTTATACCTGAAGATAATTCGATTATATTATCTGCCGATTACTCGCAAATTGAACTTAGAATGTTTGCTCATTTATCTGGTGTTAGTGATTTAATAAATTCTTTTCATAATAATATTGATTTTCATACAAAGACGGCAATGGATATATTTAATGTACCGGAAGAAGGAGTTACAAAAAATATGCGAAGACAAGCTAAGGCTGTTAACTTTGGTATTATCTATGGTATCAGTAGTTATGGCCTATCAGAGGACTTAGGTATTTCTGTTAAAGAAGCTAAAGAATTTATTAATAAATATTTTGAAACTTATCCTGGTGTTAAAGATTATATGAATAGAGAGATTGAAACTGCGATTAAAAATGGATATGTTAAAACGATTATGAATAGAAAGAGAATTATTAATGAACTAAATAGTGCTAATCATATGGTTAGAAGCATGGGTGAGAGAATGGCACTTAATACTCCGGTTCAAGGTAGTGCAGCAGATATTCTTAAGAAGGCTATGGTAGAAATATATAATATTTTTAATGAAAAAGGATTAAAAAGTAAGATGCTATTGCAAGTACATGATGAACTTATCTTTAATGTATACAATGATGAATTTGATACTGTTAAAGATATTGTATATAATACAATGACTAAAGTATATAGTTTATCGGTACCACTTGATGTTGATATTGAAGTAGGAAATAATTGGTATGAGGCCAAATAGATTGTTTTAAATTAGAAAGAAGTTGATATAATGGATAAAATATTAATATATAAAGAAATAATGGAAAGATATAGAAATGGCGAATTTGGTAATTCTAATTTATCAATGCATGATATATTGGAAAGAGCAGGATATCCTAATCTTATGAATGATATGACAGTAGAGGAATTTCAAAAATTGATTGATAAATCTTCTGGTTTTACTAAATTAATGTTTTCAAATATTAGAAGTAAAAAAATGAGCAGATTTGAAAGCAATATTGATGAAACTATTCCAAAAAAAGGCAGAACTAGAATATTAAATGATAAATAATTTATTAGTTTGAATGACACATTCGGAAAATAATGTAAATGATATTAAAGGACTTTATTTTAAGTTCTTTTTTTGATAGAATATTAGGTGTAATTGACATAAATTATTTCCCAAATTATTTCCCGGGAAATAATTATATAGAGAGGAAGTGAATTATATGCCAGAATTACCTGAAGTAGAAACTGTTAAAGAATCTTTAAGATTAAGACTAATTGGTAGAAAAATTATGAATGTTAATGTTATATATGATAATATTATTGCTTATCCTAAAGTAGAAGAATTTATTAATGAGATTACTAATCAAACTATTAATGATATGAAAAGGAGAGGTAAATTTATATTATTTGATTTAGATGATTATTATTTATTATCTCATTTAAGAATGGAAGGAAAATATTTCTTTAAAACTAGGAATGATGAAATTCTTAAGCATGAACATGTTATTTTTGAATTAGATGATGGTGAAGAATTAAGATACATGGATACAAGAAAATTTGGTAAGATGTATCTTATTAGAAAAGAAGATATTGATAAAGTTGGTCCTTTAAAAGAATTAGGATTAGAACCATGGGATGATAATCTTACTAGTGATTATTTATTAGATAAATATAAAAGTAAAAGGCTACCTATTAAGAGTGTTTTACTTGATCAAAGTATAATTGTAGGTATTGGTAATATTTATGCTGATGAAATATTATTTTTATGTAAGATTAATCCATTAAAAAAATGTAATGAGATTACTAAAAAAGAAGCCTTTAATATTATTAAATATACGAGAGAAGTACTTGAAGAAGCTATAAAAAAAGGTGGTACCACTATTAGGAGTTATAGTTCTGTTGATGGGGTACATGGTTTATTTCAAGAAGAATTGTTAGTACATGGTAAAGATAATGGTAAATGTCCAGTATGTAATAGTGATATTCTAAAAATTAGGGTAGGCGGTAGAGGTACTTATTATTGTCCTAAGTGTCAGAAATAGAATTATTTTACAGTTAAATGTAACCTATTTGGTTACATTTTTCAGTTTTTATTGACTTTTGTTCTTATTATATGATAAGTTTAAAGTGGTGATGGAAATGAATGATGAAATGCTTAGACTTTCTTTGATTGAACTTATGAATGAAGATCTACTTAATGATTTTGTTAATAGGGTATTTAAATATCGTCTTAGAGAGGAAGAATATGTTTATATGCAGTATAAGATTGTTAATGATAATATTGTTCTTAATATTTATGATAATAGTTCAGTTAATAGATTTAAAGCATATATATTTACTAATGACGATATTAATAACGATATAAAAGATGTTTATTATATTAATATAGAAAAATGTTATAATAAATATAAAAACAAAGGTACGAAAAATAAACTTGATTTACTTGGGGCCTTACTTAAAGAACAAGATAATGATGAGAAAAAAAGGATTATTAATTACATTGATAATAATAGTATGAAGAATATTTTACTTAAACATTTTACTGTTTAAGTTTTTATTTACATTAATTTTATTTTATGCTAATATTATGATAGAGAGGAGTTAAAAAGTGAAGAAAAAAATTTATTTTATTATTTCTGCTATACTACAGATGCTTGCTTCTGCTAATTTGATTGCTAATTCTAATGAGGTATTAGAGAAAACAATGGCTACTGTTAAAGAGGTATATGCTGCTTTTCCTATTGAATTTCAAGATAGAGTTATTAGTATGATGAATAATTCTGGTATTTATTATGTTATGGCTCCTGCAATTATTTGTATTATAGTTAATGCTATTATATTAATATTAGCTTTTGCTGGTAAGATCGTTAAAAAAAGAGGATTACTAATATTTTTATCGGTTCTTTGTATTATACTTAGTAGCAGTACTGTGGCAATGATTCTTGCTATTGCTAACTTTATTATTTTACTATCTATTAAGAAAGAAGAAAGACAAATAGTAGAGGAAGAAAAGAAAAAAATACCTGAAATTGAATCTAAAAAATATAATAAGAAAGAACTTATTAATGCAGCAATTATTTTCTTGGTATATTTTTCACAATTTATATGGAGTGATTATATTCCAGAGAATAATAAATTAGTGTCGATACTTGTTGTTATTAGTTTTTATGCTATTATGTTTATTTTGGTATTTATATTATTTGGTGATAAACTTATTAGTGATTTTAAGAAGCTTATAAAGAATTTTAATGCTTATATTGAATATGATTTACCTAAATATGGTTTAATGATTGTTAGTTTTATTATTGTTAACTTTTTATGTATAATAATTACTAAGAATGCTACTTCTGCTAACCAAGAGGCAGTTGAATCTTTGCCTAAAATAATTATGTTCGTTCTAGCAGTACTATGGGCTCCGATTGTAGAGGAAACAGTATTTAGAGGAACTATCAGAAGATGTATTAATAATAATATAGTATTTGTTTTATTATCTGCTTTTATATTTGGATTTATGCACGCTACTAGTGAAGGAAGTTTACTTGAAATTATTTTTACGACACTTCCTTATGCTACTTTAGGTGGATGGCTTGCTTATATTTATTCTAAAACTGATAATCTTGCTAATAATATTATGATACATGGTATTTGGAATTTATTTGCAGTTATTATGTCATTTCTTGTTGGTATAATTATATAATTAAAGGACTAGTTTTTTCTAGTCCTTTATTATTGGAATACTATTATATTCCTTATCTATTTCATTATTATTTGTAACTATGTTATATACTTTTGTTATTCTTAGTTCAATATCTAATTCTTTAGATATTTCTTTTTTATATCTAGTGATAATTGGTACTTTAATATCTTTTTTTATTTTGTTTAAGTATTTTTTTCCATTAGGAGAAAATCCTAATAATCTTATATAATCTATTTTTATATTAGATGCTTCTTCCTTGGTAAAACTTGTTAGAATATGAAGAAGCATTCTTGATATTTTATTATAAGTATATCTTTTTGTTTTTATATTTTGAATTAGTTCTTCATAAGTATTTGAACTATTTATTTCCTTTATTATTCTATTTTCTATTCCTTCATCGACTGTTTGATATTTATTTATATTTGATTCTTCTGTTACTATTTTATATTTTAGGTAATTGAAATATTTATTCATATCTACTTTATATAGTATATCTTGATTATATGGTATTAAGTTAGATATATCTTTTTCTTCTAAATATAGTTTTCTAATATTAGATGCTGATGTTATATTATCTTTAATATCTTTACCATGATAAGAGGTAGTTCTTTGAATATTTATTACTTCAATATTATAGTTATTTCTTTTTATTTCTTTGATATAGGATAGAGCTAATAAGTCGTTAGGAGTATCTACTTTACTACTAGATAATTCTATTAAAGCTTTATTTAAGGCTGTTGGATAGTTTAATCCTTTATCTAGATATTCTTTTACTTTGATATTATATTCTTTATTATTTAATTGGGTGTCTGCTAGTTCTTTTAGTTTATCAATATTATCTGATTCTGTACCAAATACTAGGGTATCTATTTTTAATTTATTTAAGATATCTATGGCTCCTTTAGCAAAAATATCTGATGACTGTGTTGCATAAACAAAAGGTAGTTCTATTACTAAGTCTAATCCATTAGCTAGTGATAATTTTGCTTTATCCCATTTGTTTAAGATAGATATATCTCCTCTTTGAGTAAAAGAAGATGATACTACTCCTATTAAAATACTATCTGGATACATTTCTTTTATTTTATTTATTTGATATAGATGTCCATTATGAAATGGATTATATTCGGCAATTATTCCTATTACTTTCATATTTCCTCCGGTTATATAATAACATAAATAATGTTAAATTGCACTTTTTTTTTGGATTAATTTATTATATATTATCTAATTTATTATTACTTAGTTTTCACTAATTTATTTATTAATTAGTGAATGATAATAAAATAGGAAAATATTGAGATTTGATATTTTAGATATTTAATGATATAATATTTTTGAAATTCGAGGTGTTAAGAAGAAGTGAAAAAAGGGTTAAAGAAAGTTAAAAATTTTATTAAAAATATTGATTATAAAAAAATAAAGAAAGAAATAAATATTTATTTAAGAACTAATATTCTTACAATTACTTTTTTAATTACAAATATTATTAATGGTATTATACTTAGGTATTTAACGGTTAAGAATTATTTTAATATTAAACCGATACTTGGTGATTTAGTTATTTTACTTGTTATTATTTCTTTTTGTTATTTGATAAAACCTAAACATCAATTTAAGTATTATATTACTTGGTCAATTATACTTACTATTATATGTATAGTAAACTGTGTATATTATAGTAATTATATATCATTTATTTCTTTTTCTTTACTTAAAACATCATCACAACTTAATGGTTATACTGATGCTGTTACTAATATTTTAGAACTAAAGGATTTTATTTTTATATGGGAAATTATTGTTTTAATTATAGTTCATAATAAATTAAAGAAAAGAAAATATTATGATAAGGTTAAAGAAATTGAAGTTGGTAGAGTTAGAATTCTTGTTACTGCTTGTTTATGTTTATTTTTTGGTCTAATATTTGTAGCAACACTTACTAGTAAAGATTATAGTAGACTGGCTAAGCAATGGGATCGTAGATTTACAGTTATGGAATTTGGTGTTTATACTTATCAGGTTAGTGATTTAGTTGCTACGATTAGAACGAATATGAGTACTTTATCTAATTCTAGTGAAGCTTATGATGAATTTTTAGAGTATTTTAAAGATAAAAATACTGAAGAACATAATAATAAATATACTAATTTATTTCAAGGTAAAAATGTGTTAGTTATTCATGCTGAAAGTTTTCAAGGGTTTACAATGAATCTTAAATTTAATGATGTAGAACTTACTCCAAATATGAATAGACTTGCTAGTGAAGGTATATATTTTTCTAACTTTTATACTGAGGAAAGTATAGGTAATAGTAGTGATTCAGAGTTTACTTTACTTACATCTCTACTTCCTGCATCTTCTGGTACAGTATTTGTTAACTATTTTAATAGAGAATATGAAACAATTACTAATTTACTAAGAAATAATGGTTATTATACTTTTAGTATGCATGCTAATGTAGCTAGTGCTTGGAATAGAAGAAATGCTTATAATTATCTTGGGTATGATAAGTTTTATTCTTATAAAGATGATTATGATATTGACGAAGTACTAGGACTTGGACTATCGGATAAATCTTTCTTTAGACAATCTTCAGATATTATTAAGGATATTAAAGATAATAATGGTAATTTTTATGGTACTTTAATTATGCTTACTAATCATACTCCTTTTAATTCTTTAGTAGATACTGAATATTATGATGATTATTTGGTAGATATTAAAGGAGAAACAGAAAATATTCCTTATTTAGAGGGTACGAAGATTGGTAATTATCTTAAATGTGTTAATTATGCTGATAGTGCTATTGGAGAGTTTATTAATGAATTAGATGAAAATGGTGTACTTGATAATACAGTTATTGTTATATATGGTGATCATGATAGTAAGATTAAAAAGAGTGAATTTGAAAAGTTATATAATAGTGAATATATTGATGATGTTTCTATTAATCCTAATAAAAATATTGATGTTGTAGATGACTTTAATTATGAAATTAATAGAAAAGTACCTTTCATTATTTGGACTAAAGATATGGCTGGTAGTGAATATAATGAAGAAATTACTAAAGTAATGGGAATGATTGATGTTATGCCTACTTTAGGTAATATGTTTGGGGTTAAGAATGAATTTGCTCTTGGTCATGATATATTTAGTATTAATGATAATGTTGTTGTCTTTCCTAATGGTAGTTTTATTACTGATAAGGTTTATTATGATGGAGCTTCTCAGGAATATAGACAACTTGATATTAATTCTTCAGTTAGTATTGAATATTTAACAGAAAATCAAGATATTGCTAGTAAAATGATAAGTGTATCAAATAATATTATTACTTATGATTTTATTAAGAAATATAGAGAAGAAAAAATATTTGAATAAAATGCTACTTTGTGTAGTATTTTTTTTAAATTTCTGCTATAATTTAGATAGAATAGGAGAAGGGTTGTTATGTTTAGAGAGATAACCGCCATTAGTAAGAACTATGCTATATGTAAAATAGATAGTGTTATTAATGATGATTTACTTAATTTGAATGTTGTCTTCGAAGAAGATAATAAGAAGATATTAGGTGAAATTGAAGAAATTTCTAATAATG
>ODAI011057345.1_pt1 | contig 27256 bp, 27 predicted proteins | sample 1539321 | NCBI WGS metagenome assembly ODAI01 (sample SAMN02144231, study PRJEB22623) | gut metagenome | biome: sheep rumen | host: Ovis aries | place: New Zealand
CCGATGCCATCTACGACCTAAAGGGCCGACAAATCACAGGCACCCTCAACAAGGGAATGTACATTATCAAGAAAGGGAATACTACGAAAAAGATTATAATCAGATGAAACATCATACCATAAAAGCAGCCTTTGCTGCACTATTTACGATTCACTGCTCGATATTCACGACTTCTGCCCAGACGCTTCATGTCGTACAGGGTAACGTGACAGATCAGTATACCGCTGCACAGACAGGAGACATGACCTACACCGACAACGGCAGCACCCTCACCATCGGCTGTAAGCAGTATAAGACGAGCGATATCACCAAAATCTATACAACGAACGAAGAGGCCATTGCCGACAACGCCGTCAGCATCAGCTATGCGGGAAACTCGGCACAGGTTATCATCGCAGGCAACATTGCCCAGCATGTGACGGCCTCCGTCAGCGGAGCCCATGTAAGCATTACCCAAGGTGAGGGTATCTGTGATGACACTGGCAAGGTGGAATACACCCTGAGTGGCGAGAGCAGCGATGGAGAGTTCTACCTCTCCGGCAGCTACAAGATGGACATGACGCTGGCAGGTCTGACACTGACCAACCCCAATGGCCCGGCCATCTACATCGACAACGGCAAGAAGATAAATATCAGTGTAAAGAAAGATACGGAGAACACCCTGGCCGACGGCACTGGCGGCGACTGGAAGGGATGTGTACGGATCAAGGGCCACACCGAGCTGAAGGGCAAAGGTACGCTCAACATCACGGGCAACTCTGTCAATGCCTTCTGGGGCAAGGAGTTTCTGGAGATGAAGAACCTGACGCTCAACATCCTGGGAGCCGTGAAAGACGGCATCAACGTGAACCAGCACTTCACCATGGAAAGCGGTACACTCAACATCAGCAATGTGGGTGACGATGGCCTGCAGGTGAGTTACGAGACCGATGACAACGATCAGATAATCCCCCTCACCGAAGAAGAGGAAAATACCGGCGCACTGAGCATCACCGGAGGCACCATCAACATCTCAAACACAGCCATAGGCTCGAAGGGAATGAAAACAGAAGGTGCTCTTACCATCAGCGAGACAAGCGCAGACGTGCCTACCCTAATCACCATCAGCACCATTGGCGGCACTGATACCAGCGATAGCAGCGACCTGAAGGCCAGCGCCTGTATCAAGGGCGATGCATCTGTCAGCATCAGCGGAGGCAACATGACATTCACCAATAGCGGACAGGGTGGTCGCGCCATTAATACCGACGGTACACTCGACATTAGCGGCGGTACTATCGTGGCACAGGCCAAAGGCTCCAACTACGGTTCATCATCCGGCGGAAGAATGGGAGGATGGGGAGGCAACTCCTCGTCATCCAGCAACCATAAGTATGCCAAGGGTGTGAAGGCCGATGGCAGCATCACTATCAGCGGAGGCGACATCACCATCAGCTCTGCCAGTCACGAGGGCCTTGAATCCAAGTCGACCATCGACATCACAGGTGGGAAAGTGAGTGTGACTGCCAGTGACGATGCTATCAATGCTGCCAGCCATCTGACCATCAGCGGTGGCTACGTGATGGGGTACTCCACGGGCAACGACGGCATCGACTCCAACGGCAACACGTATATCAAGGGAGGTACTGTCTACGCCATCTGCTCGGGCCAACCAGAAGTAGCAATCGATGCCAATACCGAGGGCGGATACAAGCTCTACGTCACAGGAGGCACTATCGTGGCAATCGGTGGATTGGAGAATGGAGCCAGCCTCACGCAAACTTGCTATCAAGCATCATCATGGAGCCGAAATACATGGTACGCGTTGACTGTTGGAAATGAAACCTTTGCCTTCAAGACCCCACAGAGCGGCGGCAGCGGTATCGTGGTGTCAGGAGCCAGCGCCCCCACCCTACTATCTGGCGTTACCGTCAATAACGGTACTGAAATCTTTGGCGGTATGGGCAACACAGGATGCACCGTCAGCGGTGGCAGCAACGTCAGCCTTTCCTCCTATAGTGGCGGAAATGGCATGGGGGGCGGCGGGAATCGACCCGGCGGCGGCAGATAATCAACGATAAAACTATAGGAAGTGAGTTTCAAGAAAGAACATCGACAAGAGACACTGATCTATCTGGGGCTATGGGCCATGCTGTTCATAGCTCCGGTAATCAGTCTCAGCGTGCGCATCGCCAATACTGACGTGGCCTTTAACTGGAATGAGATCCTGATGGTTTGGAAGGAGTTCTTGCCCTTCTTCATCGTATTCCTCATCCACAACCACCTGATAGCACCACAACTCATCTACCGACAGCGTAAATGGCAATACGTAGTAGGCTGTATCGCACTGACTGTAATATTCCACATCTGGCAAGCCAATCACAGGCCTCATTTCCATGAGGGGCGCAGAAACAGAATAGAACTGAAGTCAGAGGGCCGCCAACGGCCACCCATGCCTCACGATGGTGAAGATCCAGGATTTCACGGCCCCGAAGTTCCGGAGATGATGGGCGACATGGATCACCCAGAGGATAGTCTGCACCATATGGAACGTGCTGAGCATCGTATGGAGGCTGACGAACATAGGATGGAGGGTATCGAACATAGGATGAAGCCAGGTGAGCACCTTAGGCAAAGAGAGTTTCGCCCCCCACTGATGTTCGGACAGCACGATCTCGTCTCGCTCATCATCCTCATCCTGATGATGGGAATGAACGTGGGTGTCAAACTCTTCTTCCGACAGCGCGGCGATCGCCAGAAGATGGAAGATCTGGAGAAACAGAACCTCGAGCAGCAGCTGGAATATCTGAAATACCAGATCAATCCCCACTTCTTCATGAACACGCTCAACAATATCCACGCCCTCGTCGATATTGACTCCGAAAAGGCCAAGCAGACAATCCTCGAACTGTCGAAGATGATGCGCTTCGTACTATACGAAGGCAATAAGCAGGGCGTGCCATTGGATCGAGAGATAGCCTTCCTTCAGAACTATATCACACTGATGAAATTGCGCTACACCGACAAGGTGAGAATCACGGTCGATACACCTGCCTCGATGCCAAACAAGGAAGTGCCGCCCCTGATGTTCATCACGTTCGTCGAAAATGCTTTCAAGCATGGCGTATCCTACAGACAAGAGTCCTTCATCGAGGTTAAGATTGAGACGAGAGAAGACCATCTCGTATTCTCCTGCCGAAACAGCAAGATTCCCAAGGAAGACGACAAGCATGGCGGCGTGGGACTCACCAACGTCAAACAGCGTCTGGACCTCATCTACGGTGACCGCTACACGCTCGATATCAATGACGAACAAAATACATACACCGTAAAACTGACAATACCCTTATGATTAAAGTATTAGCCATCGACGACGAGCCCCTGGCACTCCAACAGCTCGTTGCCTACATTAAGAAAATCCCATTCCTCGAACTCGCAGGCGAGTGCCAGAGTGCCATCGAAGCCAAGGATATCCTCAATCAGGAGAATATCGATGCCATCTTCTGCGATATCAACATGCCAGACCTCAACGGCATGGACTTTGTGAAATCTCTCGCCGCTCCCCCTCTGGTAGTGTTCACAACAGCCTACTCAGAATATGCCGTAGAAGGATTCAAAGTGGATGCCGTAGACTATCTGCTCAAGCCCTTCGGACTCGATGACTTCCGACGCGCTGCCAACCGTCTACAGGAACGCCTTAAGACTGCTGCACCCGCAACGGAAGAGCCCACTCCCGCATTACTGTCTGATAATGACTCCGACGATACCATTTTCGTGAAGACGGACTACCGCGTAGTGAAACTCGCCGTGAGTGACATCCGCTACATCGAGGGCATGAGCGAGTATTTGAAGATACACCTTGAGAGCCAGCCAAAGCCCATCGTCACACTGTTGTCGATGAAAAAGATGGAGGAGTATCTCCCACCCTATTTCATGCGTATACACCGCTCCTACATCATCAACCTGAAGATGATACAGGAGGTGAACAAAAACCGCGTCATCATGGATTCCGACACCTACCTGCCTATCGGCGATAATTACAAGGAAGCCTTCAATGACTATCTGAACACTAAGTTTCTGGGGAAATAGCATAAAATTCCTTAAATCCTGCTGAGTCTTAGGGATTTTGTGTATCTTTGCGCCGATTTAACGACGTAGAGCAATAAACTAATGAGAATAAACAAACGTATGAAAAAGATTTTCCTCAGTATGATGCTGGCAGTGGTTGCCATGAGCAGCTGTGCCAACAACGGAAAGAAGACACAAGTAACGAACACAGAGAATCAGCAGCCAACTGAAGAAGCTATTATTCAGCAGCAGGCAGCTGAAGGAACCGAGCTGGCCCCCGACTTCACACTCGACGACATCAACGGCAAGCCCCTCGCACTCTCCTCACTTCGTGGCAAGTATGTCATCCTCGATTTCTGGGGCTCATGGTGCCCTTGGTGCATCAAGGGTTTCCCCGAAATGAAGAACTACTACGAGAAATATAAAGGTAAGTTCGAAATTCTGGGCATCGACTGCAACGATACTCAGGAGAAGTGGAAGGCCGCTGTCGAGAAGTATCAGCTGCCTTGGCTGCATGTCTACAACCCTCGCGACACTAAGATTCTTGAGGCGTATGCCATCCAAGGGTTCCCCACAAAGATCATTATCGACCCCGAGGGTAAGATCTACAAGACCGTTATTGGTGAAGATCCTGCATTTTATACTCTGCTCGACAGTCTCTTCAAGCAATGAGAAATACCATCACCACCCTGTTGCTCTGCATCCTGAGTCTGATGGCTCAGGCACAGATGATGGATCCCGTTCATTTCAGTTCGCAGCTAAAGGAGCTCAAAGGTGGCGAGGGAGAAATCGTGTTTTCGGCAACTATCGATCCTGGGTGGCACGTGTACTCCACCAACCTGGGCAGTGACGGACCTATCTCTGCCACATTCAACGCAGTCAAACTAGAGGGCGTGGAGACTATCGGCCCACTGCTGTCGAGAGGTAAGGAAATCAGACAATTCGACAAAGTGTTCGAGATGGAGTTGCGCTACTTTGAAAAAAGCGTGACGTTCGTGCAGAAGGTGAAGTTCACCAAGCCCAGCTATGCCATTGACTGCTATCTTGAATACGGTGCCTGCAACGATGAGAGTTGTCTGCCCCCATCTGAGATATCCTACAAAGGACATGGTAAAGCCAGGGAGGTGGCCATACCTGAAAGTCCGAAGGATGCTGCCACGGAGAAGGCTTTGCCGCTGAAAGAGAATTTGTCCAAGGAAGACAGTAGTCAAGGAGACTCGGCACGAAATACTAATAACAGCTCGGTAACAGAACCATCCACTTCACTCCCAGAGATTCAGGAGAATGGCTCCGACCTCTGGAAGCCCGTAGTGGAGGAACTGCGCGCTATGGGCACCACAACCGAAAATATCGGTAATAGTTCCCTGCTCTACCTCCTGCTGATGGGTTTCATTGGCGGTCTGCTGGCTGTGTGCATGCCATGTATCTGGCCTATCATCCCGATGACGGTCAGCTTTTTCCTCAAGCGCTCGCAAAACGACAGGCAGAGGGGTATCCGCGATGCCATCACCTACGGCATCTCTATCATCGTCATCTACCTCAGCCTAGGGTTGCTTGTGACAGCCATCTTCGGTTCCGACACCCTGAACGCCATGTCTACCAATGCCGTGTTCAACGTACTCCTCTTCTTGTTGCTCGTGGTCTTCGCCATGAGTTTCTTCGGATGGTTCGAAATCAAGTTGCCCGACTCTTGGGCCAACAATGTCGACTCCAAGGCTACCAAGACTACCGGACTGATTTCCATCTTTCTCATGGCCTTCACCCTGGTGCTCGTCAGCTTCTCCTGCACAGCCCCTATCATCGGGCTGCTGCTCGTAGAGACCACCACCAGCGGCAACTGGCTCGCACCAGCCATCGGGATGTTCGGATTCGCTCTGGCACTGGCCCTGCCCTTCACACTCTTCGCCATGTTCCCTGCCTGGCTGAAACAGGCACCCAAGTCTGGATCATGGATGACCACATTGAAGGTGGTACTGGGATTCATCGAACTGGCTTTCGCCCTGAAGTTCCTCTCAGTGGCCGACCTGGCTTACGGCTGGCATATCCTTGACCGCGAAGTATTCCTCTCACTCTGGATCGTCATCTTCGGTCTCTTGGGAGCCTACCTCTGCGGCTGGCTGAAGTTCCAAGAGGACGAGATTGGCGGCGAGCTTCATAAGCCGATGCCCGTCATCTGCATTATGGGAGGACTCTGTTCACTGGCTTTCGCCATATATATGCTGCCCGGACTCTGGGGCGCTCCTTGTAAGGCCGTGAGTGCCTTTGCACCGCCCATGAGCACACAGGATTTCAATCTCAACACCCGAGTGGTAGAGGCCAAGTACAAAGACTACGAACTGGGTATGGCTGCCGCCCGTGCCGAAGGCAAGCCGGTACTCATCGATTTCACTGGCTTCGGCTGCGTGAACTGCCGAAAGATGGAGGCTGCCGTATGGACTGATCCCATCGTAGCTGACAAACTGACGAAGGATTTTGTACTCATCTCCCTTTATGTCGACGACAAGACACCGCTACCAAAGCCGATGGTGGTTACCGACGAACAGGGACAGACGCGCACCTTGCGCACCATTGGGGCCAAGTGGAGCTATTTGCAGAGCCATAAGTTCAGTGCCAATGCACAACCTTTCTATGTGATGCTCCATCCCGTTACCGGCAAACCTCTCGCTGGCAGCAAAGCTTACGATGAAGACATACAGGCCTACATTGACTTCCTTGACGAAGGACTCAAGCAATACAAAGCACAATAAGAATATAAAAATATATTAAAAAACGGGGCTGACATTTGCAGTCTCGTTTTTTATTTGTATATTTGCTGACGATTTAAAAACCAAACTTATCCTATACACTAAAACAAAACGCTTATGAAAGATTTAAAGATGTACATCAACGGCCAGTTCTGCGAGAGCTCGAACGGCAAGTGGATTGACGTGTTGAACCCTTCTACCGAAGAAGTCATCTCCCGCCAGCCTGAAGGCACAGTGGAGGACGTAAACCGCGCCCTGGATGCAGCGCGAGCTGCCCAGAAGGCCTGGGCCAAGACTCCCGCCATCGAGCGTGCCGGCTATCTGCTGAAGATTGCCGCAGGCATCAAGGCCCGTGAGAATGAGTTTACCGAAATCATTATGCGCGAGCAGGGAAAGACCCGCAACTGGGCCTCCATCGAGGTAGGCGCCACCATCTCTTATTTCGAATATATGGCCAGCTTCGCCCGCCATATCGAAGGAGAAATCATCCCCTCCGACCGTCCCAATGAGACCATCCTACTCACCAAGAAGCCCATCGGCGTGGTGGCTGGTATTCTGCCCTGGAACTTCCCCTTCTTCCTCATCGCCCGCAAGGCTGGTGCCGCACTCATCGCAGGTTGCACCATCGTCATCAAGCCTTCGCAGATCACTCCTGAGAACTGCACGGAGTTTGCCAAGATTGTTGACGAGGTGGGACTGCCCGCAGGCGTCATCAATATTGTCACAGGCCGAGGCTCCGTCATCGGCAATGAGATGGCTGGAAGCCCGAAGATCGATATCGTATCGGTGACGGGCTCTGTAGGCGCTGGCGAGAGCATCATGGCCGCAGCCTCGAAGAACATCACCAAGGTCAGCCTCGAACTGGGTGGAAAGGCTCCTGCCATCGTCTGTAAAGATGCCGACCTGGAGCGTGCAGCCCAGTGGATTGTCGACAGCCGTATCGGCAATAATGGCCAGATTTGCAACAATGCAGAACGCGTCTATGTACAGAAGGAGGTAAAAGAGGCCTTTACCGAGATTCTCGTCAAGAAGATGGCTGCCGTGAAGGTGGGCGACCCCTGCCAGGATGCTTCTGTCGACATGGGACCGCTGGTAGAAGCCCGCGCCCTGGAGAGCGTCACCGAGAAGGTGGAGCGCGCCATCAAGCAGGGTGCCAAGTTGCTTTGCGGCGGCAAGCGTGTTGGAGAGAAGGGCTATTTCTATGCTGCCACCGTCCTCGACAACTGCACACAGGATATGGACATCATCCACGAAGAGACCTTCGGCCCCGTGATTCCGTTGGTAGAGTTCGACACCATCGATCAGGCCATCGAATGGGCCAACGACTGTGAGTACGGTCTGGCCTCATCCATCTTCACCAAGGACCTGAACATTGCCACGAAGGCCTGCCGCGAACTGGAGTTCGGCGAGACCTACATCAACCGCGAGCACTTCGAGGCCATCCAAGGCTTCCATGCTGGTGTGAAGAAGAGTGGTATCGGCGGTGCCGATGGTAAGCACGGCGTAGAGGAATACCTCGTAACCCACGTCACCTACCTCGACACCTACGAGGATATGTAAATTTTTAAGGGCACCGATTGGTGCCCTTAAAATTTGAACTTATACATCACGCCTATCATGTGGATGTTGGGCTCGTAGTCATCATCATCACTGCGTACCGTCTGATAGCGGTAGAAGCCTCCGATAGTGTGTTGTTTCGATAGTTTGTAATCGAGGCCCACGTTGAAACGGCTCTTCTGCAGGCTCCAGGCGTTGAAGAACTCCACATTGGCATAGGGCGTCAGTTTCAGACCTTTCTTGTCGTACTCCACCTGCAGCCTGCTCCTCAACACACTCTTTCCCTTGCCACTGTAGGTGTGCTCCTTGCCATCGTAAGCATTGTCGAGAAAACTCCATCGCTCGTCTACGGTGTACGATGGTCTGTAGGTGTACTGCCAGCGCTCACGCAGCGAGAAGCGGAAGTCGCCGAAGAGTTTCTTGTCGAACGTCAGCGACACGTTGAAGCGGTGTCGCGGTGCCCAATATTTGCCCTGCTTCTTGGCGTCACCTTCATCGGCATCGCCATCGATCACCTCATCGTCAGTTGCATCGAAGTAACTAGTGCGCTCGTTGTTGTCGTAGATAAAGATGTAGCTGGCCGAGCCTTTGAGCCATTTCGTCAGTTTATAGTCTGCCCCCACTCCCAGACTCCAGCGGTCGACAGTCTTGGTATTGTCACGGGTGCGAAGTTCGCCTTCCAGCGAGAGCGACAGATTCTGTGTCAGTTTCTTCTGGGCTTCGAGGGCGAAGTCGAGACCGAAGTCGTCCTGCGCGAGTGCAGTGAATAGTGAACTGTGAACAGTGAATAGTATAACCAATAGTCGTTTCATAACTCCTAACTCCTAATTATTAACTCATTCAGAATTCCGTCAGCTGGCTCTTCGAGAGCTTCGTGATGTTCGAAATCTCACGGTCGGCCTGTTCTCCCTCATAGGTAATCTTGATCATCGCCATATCTTTCAGGAAATCGATAGCTCCGATGCTCACACCTTTCACCTTCACACCCAGCCGCTTCTCCAGATCGGCCACCAGTTCCTCGCGACGTTCTGGGGTAATCAGCTCTATACGGTCGTACTGGATGAGCTTCGTGGCTCCCAGCTTCAGCTGCCGCTCGCAGCCCCACACACAGAGGGTGACCACCACGTTGGTAAGCACCACCTCGAAAAGCGACACCTCTACAGATACAGCATTCACCACAGCCAGTGCAATCGTAATAAAAAGGTATGTCATCTCGCGCACAGGCATCGTATCAGTACGGTAGCGCATGATGGAGAAGATGCCGAAGAGTCCGATGCCCACACCCATCGATGTCTTTCCCTTCATATCCTCAAGCACGAAGATCATGAAGAACACGATGAAGAAGATGGCCACTGGGATGAGCATAAACGTGAACCTGAAGTCGCGTCGGTGACTCTTGGCGTAGTACAGTTTGTCGATGATAAGCCATGTGAAGGCGATGCTGATCACCAGACGCACAAGCATCATGGCGTAGCTATTTGTCAATGTGATATATTCCATAATTCTGAACTATATTTAAATGTTATATTGATGAAGGGGGTTACGTTAACCTATGCCGCCATGATGCGTTCGATGGTATGCAGACGTGGTTTCAGTCTGTTGCAGTGTAGACAGTCGTTGGTCATGGCAGAACCAATGGTGTACTTCGAGAATCCCTGGGGCTTGATGCGCAGCTGCTTCAGCATGTCGAGTATCGGCGAGGGCACACGTCCGTCGCGTTTCAGCTCGATGATTACGATATTGTCCAGAAATCGGTAGTTGTCCGTAGCTACGTTATGGAACCTGAGGTTGGTGTCGATTGTCAGTCGTTCCGTCAGTCCCTTGTTCACCAACGTGATGCGGTCGAAGCGGTTCTCCAGCTGCTCCGAGAGCGTAAAGGGGTCGTACTGCAGATTGGAGCGGAGAAACTCGTCGTACTCGCAGAACTCCCTCGACTGGCAGCGGAAACAGATACCTCGCTCCGGATTCATCGGGTCGAACTCATGTACCAGCACGCGCTTCTTTTTCGTACGGCCATGATTATTCTTCGTCTTCACCTCGAGGAAGTTCAGACCTGAGTTCACGTAGCTGCGTATGCGGAGCTTCTGACGGTTAGTGTGGCCGGCCTCGTGGGCGGCATACATCGCACAGTCCTGCGTGTCAAAATATAGAGTGTAGTACGGAGCGATGCGCTCGCCGTCGATATCCTGCACGTAGTAGTCCTGCTGAGCCTTCGTCAACAGTTGGCGCAACTGTTCGGTGGTGGTGACAAACTTGGTGTCTGTGCGATTCATCAGCCGGATGTCACTCATCTGTTCCAGCGTGATGGGGTCGAAGTTATTCAGTATCTCTTTCATGTCTTACCTTTGTTTTTTAAGTTTTCTGATGCAAAGGTAAGACGAAAACGGGCGACTCGCAACTTTATTCAGCGAATCGCCCGATTCATTCAGCGAAGTTCCAGTTCCACCGGACAGTGGTCACTCCCCATGATGTCAGTATGTATTTTTGCTTCTGCGATGCGCTCCCTAAGACGGTCGGAGATGATGAAGTAGTCTATCCTCCACCCCACGTTCTTCTGCCTGGCCTGGAAGCGGTATGACCACCAGGAGTACTTCACCTCCTCAGGATACTTCCAGCGAAACGAATCGGTGAATCCACTCCCTAACAGGGTAGTCATCTTCCCCCGCTCCTCGTCGGTGAATCCCGCATTCTGGTGATTCGTCTTGGGGTTCTTCAGGTCAATCTCCTCATGGGCCACGTTCAGGTCGCCGCACAAGATAACGGGCTTCACGGCGTCAAGCCGTCCAAGATAGCTGCGAAAGTCGTCCTCCCACCTCATGCGATAATCCAGCCGCTTCAGGCCGTCCTGCGAATTAGGGGTGTAGCAGCAAACCAGGTAGAAATCCTCCATCTCCAATGTAATCACACGCCCCTCATGGTCGTGCTCTTCGATGCCGATACCGTACGTCACACTGAGAGGCGGCCGTCGGGTGAAGATGGCCGTACCCGAGTAACCCTTCTTCTCGGCATAGTTCCAATAACTCTTGTAACCCTCGAAGGCCAGGTCGAGCTGACCCGCCTGCATCTTTGTCTCCTGCAAGCAGAAGAAGTCAGCATCCAACTGTCTGAAGACATCGCTGAATCCCTTGCCCTCGCAGGCACGCAAACCATTCACATTCCAACTGATAAATTTCATCATCACTGCTTTTTGGCTACAAAGTTACGAAAAAACCCTCTGACTGATGCCAATTCTCACAGATTTTTTATAATTTTGTGCGCGAAAACTAAGCAAAAGAATAGAGTATGGAAGAAATGAAAATGAACATCTGGCAGCTGCTACGCAACATATTACCCTTCGTGATGCCCTACAAGTGGCTCATAGCCATCACCCTCGTACTGACTTTCGTAGGCTCACTCATGGCACAGGTCAATGCCGTGGTACTCGACCGCGCCGTCGATGCCATCAACGCCCTGCTACAGCAGCCCGGAGGATTCCAGTGGAGCCAGGCTGTCAGGATTCTCACCGTCATCACCGTCATCCTCTTGGGTAAAGAGGTCGTGGGTGCCCTCGTCACCTTCTGCCAGCGCTACTACGGCGAGCGCATGCGCATCCTCGTCAGCCGCGACATGTCGCTCAAGGTCGTCGACCGCATCCTCTCCTTCCGCATGGCCTTCTTCACCAGTGAAGGCAATGAGACTGGCAAGCTACAGTCGCGCATCGACCGAGGCATCATGAGCATGAGCAACACGGTCAACAATTTCTTCATCGAGATTCTGCCGCTCTTTACCTCGGCCATCCTCGCCCTCTGCCTGATGTTCGCTGCCAATGTCTACGTAGGCCTCGTGGCCCTCTGCATCGTGCCCCTCTATTTCTGGGTCACCTACATCCAGGCCACAAAGATGAAAGGCGGACGACGAGGCATCTTCGGAGGCCATCAGGCCGTTTCGCAGGGCATCCTCAACATCCTGGAGAGCATCACCGTCATCAAGTCATTCAATCGTGAACAGATAGAGGCCGAGCGACAGGCTACCATCCAGCGCTCCATGACCGACCTGCAGCTCAGCACCCGCAAGAAGGCTTACCTCTTCAACGGCCTGAAGAGCTTCCTCGAGCAGATAGGCACCGTGCTCATCATCATCCTAACGGCCTATCTCGTACTCATCGACTATCCCGGCATGACCATCGGTAAGATCATGTACCACGTGATGCTCTTCGCCAACGTCAGCGCACCTATCCGACAGCTCCACCGAATCTACGACGATATGAACGATGCCCTCATCTACGCCGAGGGATTCTTCGGCATCCTCAAGGCCGACGGCGAGGTGGAGCCCACCGGGCAGTATCACCCCCAACATGTCAAGGGCGACTTCGAGCTCCAGGGCGTCGACTTCACCTACTCCAACGGCACCCAGGCACTCTTCGACGTGTCGATGCGCATCCCTAGCGGCAAGATCACCGCCCTTGTGGGACTCTCCGGCGCAGGCAAGAGCACCATCGTCAATCTGCTCGACAAGTTCTACCAACCACAGCAGGGCTCCATCCGCCTCGACGGTCACGAACTCTCTGAGTGGGACACCCAGTGGCTGCGCGACAACGTGGGCCTGGTGCTGCAGAAGAACCACATCTTCGACGGCACCATCGAGGAGAACATCCGCTACGGCTGTCCCCAGGCCACCCATGAGGATGTGGTGAAGGCGGCCAAGCAGGCCTATCTCTACGACCAGGTCTCGCAATTGCCGCAAGGTTTCCAGACCTCAGCCCTACAACTCAGCGGAGGTCAGCAGCAGCGCGTGGCCATCGCCCGCATGTTCATCAAAAATCCACCTATTATATTTTTAGACGAGCCCACGGCCAGCCTCGATGCCATCGCTACAGAGCAGATCAAGGCCAGCATCGACGCCATCAAGCAGGGCCGCACGGTCATCATTATCTCACACAACATCGGCCAAATCATCGATGCCGACCATATCTACGTGCTCCAACAGGGACGTGTGGTGCAGTCAGGCGCACCCGACGATGTCTACCGTCAGGGAGGCCTTTACAAGGAAATCTTCGACGCCTCGGCCCGTAGCATGAATGCCGACAAGATAGCCGCCACCACCGCTTTCTGAGCGCAAGATGTTTAACTTCAGACCTGGCCCCAGCTTGAAGTAGGGACATGAAACGGCTGTCATTTCTCCCGATATTTCTTGATGACGCTGTAGGCCGTGTAGAGTCCCAGCTCGCCAGCCTTACTCAGGTCGCTGATGCCCTCGGCAAGACGGTTTGCATAGATATGCACCAGCCCTCGGTTGTACCAAGCCTCTGCGAGATTCTTGTCGAGCTTGATGGCTTGATTGTAATCGTCGATAGCACGGGTATAGTCCTTGCGCTGGGCGAAGAGATTGCCTCTGTTATAATAAAGGAACGCGTTATTGGGAGCACGCAGGATGGCCTGCGAGAGATCACTCAGTACATTGGCCGACTTCAACTCGATATTGGTGCCCTGAGAAGCATTGAACTCATTGATACGAGCCTGACAGACGGCGCGTAGCCAATGAGCAATGGCAGAATTTGAGGTGGAGTCCATCTGGATGAGTGTGGAGAGGTCGTCGATAGCACTGTCGAAGTTCTGGATACCGCTGTATGCCACAGCGCGCTGTATGAGCATCGGCTTTATCTTTTCCCCACCCTTAGCCTCAGAGATAGCAGTGGTGATGGAATCAAGGAATGCGAAATGGCGCTGCATCAGCGATTCGCCCAGATTAGGCTGACTGCCGATGATATAAAGCGGATGTTTGGGATGCTGCTGATTGAAGGCGTCTACCTCACGGTCGAAAGCAATGTAGTTCTGCACCTCGCTCTTGACATTGACAAACGAGAGTGAGAACATGGGTTGCAAGGCAATCTCTACGCGGTGGTTCTGCACTCTTCCGCGATAGTCGCTCCGGTACTCGTGTTCCACATTCTGCTCATCGGCCACCACCAGCTGGTTATACTTATCGGGGTCGGTATCACTCTTACGGCGCATCTGTTTCTTTGAGAGTCGTGGCTGCGGTTTACCATACCGTTTATCCATCTGGGCTTTCAGGATACGGAACTCGTCGAGCTCTGCCTGCCGGGTATTACCTAGACGGCGATAGCAAGAGGCACGATGCTCCAGACCAAACCAGAAATTAGGAAATTCGTCGATCACCTTCGAATAGTCACGGATGGCTGCACGCAGGTTACCCGTCTGTTCCAACAGCAAGGCACGGTTGAAAAGAGCCATCAGGTTGTTGGGTTCCAGACGCAGCACGAAGTCGAAATCCTCGATACCACGGTTGTCGTCGCCCACCTGGGCTCTCAGCAGGCCTCGATTATAGTGTCCGAGGAAGTTGTTCGGGTCGAGGTCGAGAGCCGTGTCATAGTCGGCCATGGCTCCACGCAGGTTGTTCTGGTTGTAGCGTGCCATCGCACGGTTGATGTAGTTGCCGGCATGTTTAGGCAACAGATGGATGGACTTGTCGAGGAATCTCTCACCATCCTTCCATTCTTGTCGAGAAAGGCTCACCACGGCTCGTGCAGACCACGTATTACCATCGTACGGGTCGAGATCCAGACTCTTGTCGAGGGAGGTGATGGCCTGTGTGGTATCCTGCTTCAACAGAAAGATTTCTGCCTGCATCGAATAGGCGCGGGCATAGCGAGGCCAGTGCTGCAACATCGTGTCGACCTCAGCCAGTCCACGCTCGTAATCCTTTTCCTGGATCCGGCAGAGGATACGGTTATGCCACAGATTCTGACTCTCCGGAGCATAGCGAAGGGCACGGGTATAGTCGATGATGGCATCGCCGTATTTCTTCTGATTGATACGGCAGAGTCCGCGCAACTCGTAAAGTCCAACGACGTAAGGATTTCGCTCGATGGCCTCGGTGCAATCGCTCTCAGCCCCCCGGAAATCGTCGAGGTAATACTTAGCGATGCCACGGAAGTACCATGGCTCGTAGAGATAGGGTTTAGCAGAGATGGCCTGATTGAAATACTGGATGGAGAGGACATAGTCCTCATAATAGAGGGCAGACCGTCCGATCATGATCAGACGGTCGATGTTATACTGGCCAAAGGCCAATATGGGGAAAAATGTCAAGAGATATAGAATGCGTCGCATTTCTATCTCATGACGGGTTTTGTCTTGTAACCACAGCGATAGCGCCCCTTTGTCAGGGCAGCCAACTTACTCTTGATGAGCTGCTTGCGAAGGGGAGAGATACGGTCGATGAACATCTTTCCATCAAGGTGATCGAACTCGTGCTGCATCACACGGGCCAGGTATCCCTCTATCCACTCGTCATGATGCTGGAACTGTTCGTCGTCCCACTCCACACGGATTCTTGTTGGGCGCACCACCTTCTCGTGGATGGCAGGCAGCGACAGACAGCCCTCTTCAGAAGTGTCTGTATTCGACTCGTCATACTCCACGATATGGGGGTTGATAAACACCCTGCGACACCCTTTGTATTCAGGCATGTCTTCACTCAGCACGTCGAGGTCGATGACTGACAGGCGAATAGCACGGCCAATCTGAGGGGCGGCTAGTCCGATACCGTCAGACTCGGCCAGCGTTTCCCACATATCAGCTATCAGTTGCTGCAGGTCAGGATAATCAGGAGTGATGTCTTCGGCCACCTTGCGAAGCACTGGCTGACCATATATATAAATAGGTAATATCATTTAGAATTTAGAATTGAGATTTGTGACTTAGAGCGAAGATAGTCTTCAAGGATAATTGTTGCCGAGATCTCGTCGACAAGCGCTTTGTCCTGTCTGGCTTTTTTCTTCAGCCCTCCGGCGAGCATGGCCTGATGGGCCAATACAGAAGTGAACCGCTCGTCGAAAAATTCGATGGGTACATCTGGCACCGCCTTTCGCCAGCGATTGACAAATTGCTGCACTCGCTGCAGGTTTTCACTCGGTTCCCCATTGGGCTGACGGGGCTCACCGATGACGATACGTTCCACCGGTTCACGGGCCATATAGGCCTTCAACCAGTCGAAGAGCTCCGATGTAGAAACAGTCGCCAACCCTCCCGCAATCAATTGCAGAGGGTCGGTGACTGCTATACCGGTACGTTTCTTACCGTAGTCAATGGAAAGAATCCGTGCCAACTATCTCTTACTGGTTAGAGAGCAACCAGGCATCCTTGTAAGCCTCCTGGGCACGGAACTGGTCGCGGCTGCGGGCAGCATCGGCCTTGTTGTCGAAAGTAGAGGCGATGACACGATACATGTTGCGATCTTCGTTCTTCACGATCTGAGCGTCGTAGCCCTGGTCCTTCAGGCGCTGCTGCAGACCCTCAGCATTCGATACCAGGCCGAAGGATCCGACAACCACACTGAAAGCCTTCAGGCCATTGCCGCTGACGAGCGATACGCTCTCCTTACGGACAGACACATTATCGGCATTGTCGTAGACACGAGTCTCAGTGGCAGGCTTCGTCTGTACGGGAGCCACCACGGCAGGAGTCTCTACGGCAGGCTGGGCAGCAGGCTGCTGAGCTTGCTGGGTGGCAGTGTCATACTGCTTAGCCTTTTCATACGCCTTCTTGTAGGCACTCTCACTTGATCTACAACTTGTAAAAGCCAGCGCCAGGCACAAGCCTGCGCATAATACGGTGTACTTTTTCATTCTTGAATTTATTAATTGTGATACTTATTCTCAATAATTTTGGTGCGAAATTACAAAATATCAACGAAAAAAGGTACAAAAAGGTGCATAAAGTTTGTTAAATGACGGAAATATCAGCATTTTAACAAAAAATGACAGGCAAAAGTAGGGCTATTTCGAAATAAATGCGTACATTTGCAAGAAATAACAGATGTTTCATTTTAAATAAAAATTTGGTATGAAGAGTTTAGGTTATATTGGCGCATTCCTCGGCGGTGCCATCGCCGGCGCTGCTTTAGGTATTCTGATGGCTCCGGAGAAGGGGCAGGATACTCGTGTGAAGATTACTGACGCTGTGGAGGGTTTCCTCAAGAAGCACAACGTCAAACTCAGTCGCAAGGAAGTGGTCGACCTGGTAGACGACATCCAGGATGCCGCAGAAGAAGCCGTATAAGATTGGCATAGATGCTGTCGAGTGACAAGAATGTAGAGTCGATTGCACAACTCATCGAGGTTCTCAAGCACTATCTTGGGATACAGGCGGAGTATGTGAAACTCGATGTGATAGACAAGGTGGTACGTCTGCTAAAAGCTGCCGCCTTGGCTGTCCTTTTTTTCTTTATCTTCATAGCGGTGCTGATGTATTTCTCGTTTGCAATCGCTTTCTGGCTCTCTGCCTATATGGGATTCACCAAGGCATTCCTCATCGTGGCCATACTGCATCTGCTGATTTTCATATTGTTCATCATCTTCCGCAAGACATGGATTGAGAAACCGCTTGTGCGCATTCTCGCCGGAATCTTGCTCAGCAAGTAATATGTGACTCATTATGGAACTTCCCGTCAAGAAAGAAACCACTCATTTCAGAACCCTCGAAGAAATCAGGGTACGGAAAGAGCAACTGCTCAGCGAACTGCAACAGGACAGCACCAAGTTCAGTACGCTTTGGAACCAGACGTTCATCAAACGGGAGGGCAATTCCAAGGGAGAATTTATCTCTGGTCTGGTGGCCAACAGCATCACAGCCGTCGACACATTCCTTCTGGTACGGAAACTTATCAAGAACTACGGTGGACTCTTCGGACTTTCGAAAAAGTCTTCAACGAAGAAGAAGCGCTGACGAGGCGCTTTTTTTATGCCCTGAAATCGACAGGAAATCACAAAAAAAGGGTCCCCGCTGGGACCCAAACCTTTGTTAACCTTAAATCTAATACTATGAAAAACACATTGCAAAGATACGACTATTTCCGCATCTCCACAAGTTTTTCCACAAAAAAGTACCATTCTATAACATTCTTTAACCAAATCGTTCCCTTTTGGAGCTATATTTCAACGATTTGTCCATCAAAAGCCAGTTCAATCCCTGCAGGAAGAATGCGGTTCACCTCTTCATGCAGTCCGATGTCATGACAAGAATGTATCAAATAGGTCTGGCGAGCTCCCACCCTACGAGCAAACGCCACGGCATCATCGACAAGCTGATGCGAATGGTGGGGCTTGTCGAAACGCAGGGCATTGACCACGAGCAGTTCCGTTCCCTCCAGATATGACATCTCAGCCTCATCGATGGTCTTCATATCAGTAATGTAAGCCAGTTTGCCAATCCTGAATCCGAGAATGGGCAGTTGGCCGTGCATCACTTCGATGGGCATCACCTCAATGTCGCCGATATGAAGCGGTTCGTGGGGATGTATCTCATGCAGTCCGATGGCAGGCACACCAGGATATCGGTGCTCGGCGAAACAATAAGGTAACATCTCCAACATCGACTGACGAGCCTGCGGATCAGCGTAGACATCAATCTGTCCGAACTGGCAATAAGGTCTGATATCATCCATTCCCCCCATGTGGTCGTAGTGACTGTGGGTAATTAGGATACCATCAATCCTACGGAAGGGTTGAGGCAGTATCTGTTGTCGGAAGTCAGGACCACAATCGATGAGCAGACGCGTGGTTTCTGTCTCTACCAGTGCCGAGCAACGGGTACGCTTGTCCCTGGGGTCAGTACTTTGGCAGACCTTGCACAGACAACCGATGACTGGCACGCCACACGATGTTCCCGTTCCTAAGAATGTCAGTTTCATATGATATTCACTTCCGGATGGATATCAATTCCGAACTTATCCCTCACATCGCAGCGGATGGCATCACAGAGGACTACGATCTCACGCCCTGTCGCTCCACCACGGTTGACGAGTACCAGGGCTTGCTTATCGTGTACTCCGGCATGCCCTAACGACTTGCCTTTCCATCCGCACTGGTCAATCATCCAACCTGCGGGAATTTTTACGTGAGCAGCATCCACCTCGTAGTGGGGCATCCCTGCAAACTGCGCTGCCAACTGCTCATATTTCTCGCGGCTCACTATCGGGTTCATAAAGAAACTGCCAGCATTACCCTCCACCTGAGGATCTGGCAATTTGGCTTTGCGGATGTCGATGATGACGTCGCGCAACTCCTTGGCTGTAGGTTCTGTGATTCCCTTATGCTCCAGTTCCGAGCGGATGTTACCATAGTCGAGATGGGGCTCAAAGACAGTTGACAGACGATAAGTGACATGCGTTATCAAGTAGCGGTTCTTCCACTCATGCTTGAATCTGCTATCACGGTAGCCGTAGCCGCAATCCTCTCCACTGAAGACTACCTGACGGCATGAGTCTATCTCAACTGCCTCCACACGGACTATCAAGTCTTTTGCCTCGACACCGTAGGCCCCGATATTCTGGACTGCCGAAGCTCCCACATCGCCAGGAATCAGCGACAGATTCTCTGCGCCATAGAGTCCTTGAGCGAGACAGTAGTCGACTGTCTCATCCCAGTTCTCCCCACTTCCAACGGTGATTTCATCAGACGACGACAACTCACGTCCCTTAATGGCCGAACGCACCACGATACCATCGAAATCCTGTGTCAGCAACAGGTTGCTGCCACCACCTATTATTATATAAGGTGTAGTCGAAGAGCGCAACAACATTGCTACCTGCTGAGCTTCCTCGACAGTAGCAAACTCCATAAACTCCCTGCATCTGGCATCAATGCCAAATGTGTTATGCGCTTTCAGGCTAAAGTCTCTTTCAATCTTCAATGTTCAATCTTCAATGTTCAATCTACAAACGTTCTACGTCATCATCTTCATCAGCAGCCAGCGTTCACCCACCTTCTTGAATCTCAATTCCAGTTCAAGGCCATTAGCAATACCTCGCATGATGAATATCTTCTCATCACCCTCCTCCTGAGGGTCACCATAGACGATATTATAGATGGTCTTCGAGGGTAACTTTGGTGCGAAGGCCTCCCAAGTGTCGGCAGTGATCACGCCTTCCATCATGCCGAAGTCATCATCGGGGTCAGGCCCCACGAAGTCTACCGTACGGTTCAGACTCTTCACCTGGAAGGCGGAGTCTGTCACAAAGTGCCGATAGAACTCGAGGAACGAGGCATTCACATTGTCCTCGATGGTTGTCTTCCTGATTTCCAGCAGCATCCACGCTCCGCGAATTCTACGGAACATATAGTCTGTCACCTCATTCTTACGCAATTGAATCCTCTCAACGATCGCTCGATTAACAGACGTGTCCTTCATCAGGCGCATCTGCTGATCGTCGTTGAACATCAGGGTATAGTAACCCTGGCGCATGAAGAAATGTTCCATCTTCCAGCGCTCCTTGGCAATCTGCTCATCTTTGTTCTTCTTGCGTACATTCAACGGAAAGACCACACGTTCACGCTGCAACCGCTTGTTAGCAGCAAAGTTGAAGAGGAAATCGTCGAACAGCTCATCAGCGGCTTTCGGCATCGGTGTATCTATAATCAATTGCTCCAGCGTATCCACGGCTACAGTATCGACACTGTCAGCAGCAACTGCCAACGAGTCTGCCTGGATATCTGTCCGCTGCCCCTTGTTGCCCGTACACGACAACATCAGCAGCCCCAATGCACATAACGCACCAAAAATCTTTCTCATCTACGTAAGTAGTAACCTGTCAATCTCTAATTTCTCTCAAAATTTCGGCAAAGTTACAAATAATTCTTCATTCTTCATTCTTTATTCTCTTTTTTTTTGTACCTTTGCACGCAAAATTGCAATTTTAACACTGATATGATACTTGATAAGATAGACGAACTCCTGAAAGAAGTACAGGATTTAAGCGCCAAGAACGCAGAGGAGGTAGAGCAGCTCCGACTGAAATATCTCAGCAAGAAAGGTGAGATCACTGCCCTGATGAACGACTTCCGTAACGTAGCTGCCGACCAGAAGAAGACCGTTGGCATGAAGATCAATGAACTCAAGACACTGGCCACCGAGCGCATCAACCAGCTGCGTGAAGAGTGCGACTCACAGGAGACTTCCGACGAGGCCATCGACCTGACACGCACTCCCTACCCCATCCAGCTTGGTACGCGCCACCCGCTGACCATCGTCACCAACGAGATCATCGACATCTTCTCTCGCATGGGATTCGTACTGGCCGACGGACCTGAGGTGGAAGACGACAACCACATCTTCACCAAGATGAACTTCGCTGCCGACCATCCAGCCCGTGACATGCAGGACACTTTCTTCGTCAGCCAGCATCCCAACGATGTCACTAAGAACATCCTGCTCCGCTCCCACACCTCTTCCGTTCAGGCCCGAGTGATGGAGCAGATGCATACCGAGGACGGCAAGCTGACGGCTCCCATCCGCGTCATCTGTCCGGGTCGCGTCTATCGCAATGAGGCCATCACAGCCCGTGCTCACTGCTTCTTCCATCAGGTGGAGGGCCTCTACATCGACAAGAACGTATCGTTCACCGACCTCAAGCAGGTGCTCCTTTCCTTTGCCCGTGAGATGTTTGGTGCCGACACCAAGATTCGCCTGCGTCCCAGCTACTTCCCCTTCACGGAGCCCTCGGCAGAGATGGACATCTCGTGCTTCATCTGTGGCGGCGAAGGCTGCGGATTCTGTAAGCACACTGGTTGGGTGGAGATCCTTGGCTGCGGCATGGTCGATCCCAACGTGCTCGAGCTCTGCGGTATCGATTCAAAGGAATACAGCGGCTATGCCTTCGGCATGGGCGTGGAGCGCATCACCAACCTGAAGTATCGCGTTTCCGACCTCCGCATGTTCTCCGAGAACGACACCCGTTTCCTCGAGGAGTTCGAATCTGCCAGCTAAGGCGATTCCCGTCGTCATTCCCTATACATCGGCACCCTCTCCCGTCGGAGTTGGTGCCGATTTTTTCTTGCCTTCATCCTCGCAAGCCTTGTGAACAGTTGGCTGTATAAAAAATTATTCGTAACTTTGCCAGCAAATTACGCAACTATGCCAGAGGATATCATCGATTTCGGTCCCGTAGAGGACAAAATGCAAGGCATCATCAAGGTGATTGGTGTCGGAGGAGGAGGATGCAACGCCGTCCGCAACATGTTTAATGACCAGATAGGCGGCGTCACCTATGCCGTCTGCAATACCGACAGTCAGTCGCTGTCGCGCTCTCCTGTACCAGCCAAGATCCAGTTAGGTGCAGGCCTCGGAGCAGGTGGAAACCCTGAAGTGGGCAAAGAAGAAGCCGAGGACAGCATCGACAGCCTCAGACAACTGCTCTCCGACGGCACCAAGATGGTGTTTGTCACCGCTGGCATGGGTGGTGGTACAGGTACAGGAGCTGCTCCCGTAGTGGCTGGCTTAGCCAAAGAGATGGGACTGCTGACGGTAGGTGTGGTCACCATTCCTTTCTACTTCGAAAAGAAACGCAAGATCATCAAGGCCCTCAAGGGTGTCGACGAGTTGCGGAAGAATGTCGATGCCCTGCTCATTGTCAACAACGAGCGCCTCTGCGATGTCTATGCCGACTCCGAACTCTCCGTCAAGGAGGCCTTTCTCAGAGCCGACAATATCCTGATGGATGCTGTCAAGGGCATCTCCGAACTCATCACCCTGCCCAGCGACGGAGGCATCAAGAGCGACTTCCGCGATGTGGAGACCACGATGAAGAACGGTGGAGGAGCCATTATGGCTATGGGACGTGCCAGTGGAGATCATCGCGTAGAAAAGGCCATCCTCGATGCTCTCGACTCTCCCCTCCTCTATGGCAACGATATCGGACGCGCCAAGCGCATCCTATTTAATATCTATGCCAGCGATGAGCATCCTATCTTCGTCAGGGAACTGCAGGAGATCGATGACTTCTTTGCCCAGCTCGATCCAAATATCGACGTTATCTGGGGAACGGCCACCGACGACTCTCTCGGCGAGGATGCGAAGGTCACCATCCTGGCCACAGGCCTTGAGGACGAACTGCGCAACGAGGTGCAGAAGGAGGTCCATCGCAGTGATGACGATTTCTACGAAGACCTCATCCCGATACTCTACAAGCCAGGCAAGACAAAGAAGCCGACGCTGAAGGAGGCACTCGCCCTGGAGATTCCCTTTGAGGTGGAGCCCACCCCTGATCCAGAGCCTGCCGTGGAAGTAGCAACTCCCACAGAGGACGCGAACACTCCTGAAGAAGAGACGTCTGAGGAAGAGAACAGCGTCGAAGAGGCCAAACGCCAGCCTACAATCATCGACAAGTGGAAACATTGGTTAAACAACCTGATGAGCGACGTAACCGAATGACAGACCTTTCACAGTTTTCTCACGAGGAAATAGCCGAGCAGCTGAGCCGTCTGGCTCGCCATCTGCAGGCAGCAGACAGGAATGACCTACTGCTGCGGGCTATTGGCACACCCTTGCTCGAAGAGCTCCGCATCGAAGCTGCCCGGGCAAAGCTGAGCCGACTGCTGATTACAAAGGACTACCGTTTTTTCCTCATGGATTACGACAATCAGGAGATAGAACTGCAGCCAGTCCACAAGGCTGTCTACCTGCTGTTCCTCTCCCACCCCGAAGGTATCGAGTTCAAGCACCTCGCCGACTATCGCGAAGAACTGACCCGCTATTATCTCTCCACCGCCAAGCTGATGGACAAGGAGCGCATCATCGAGGGTGTCGACCACCTGGTCAATCCCCTCGACAATGCCATTAATGAGAAATGTTCGCGTATCAAGAAGGTGTTCCTGAGCATGATGGACGAATACGCAGCCAACTATTACATCATCAGTGGCCACACCCAGAAGCGCATCGTCGGCTCCTCCCGCATCTGGTACGAACGCCTCAAGGTCATCACCCTGCCACGCGAGTTGGTGATTTTCCAGTGAGTCCAGAGTACCCATATTGCTCTTTGCGAATCTGCCACTTCAGCCACTGTTGGTCACTCTTCGTCGAAGAATTAAAAGCAGCAGAGATCTTCTGTTTGTCCTTCCCTGCCTTATAGCGATCACGCAGTTCTTTTCGTGCCAGAGACACATTGCCCCCCTTCTTGTCCTTAAACTCCAGGATAAGGGCATCCGTGTCCTCCGTCCTTATACGTTGCTCTCTTTTCCCTACCTTATCTTTAAAGAGGATATTGAATATATTCTCCTTAATAGGATCACCCTCAGATATCCATCTGCTCCGATACAGTGCCAGCAGTTCCTCCCTGGATAGCTTTGGCAACATATCCACACACTTTCTTAATTCCCCCGTCTCCCATCCTTTGTAATGGAAGAATTTCACCTGCTTCAAAATGTACTCTAGTTCTGTCATAGCCTCAACAATTAAAAACAGTGGCAAAGATACTCACATTTATCTTTGCCACCAAGCGATTTCCGCTCACAAGGCTTGTGGAATCGTGATTTTATTCCCAGTCCACTAAATCGCGAGGCAGTGATATTTTCTTGGCTTCACCTCGCCACCCCTTGATATATTCGATTTGCTCGGCTGATAGAGTTAAAAGATTTTTTATTCATTGTTATTACTCTATTTCATAACAAGCCTTGTGGACTGGGCAACTTGCACTTCCACACCACGTTGGCCCTCACGAGGTCTATCTTCTTGGCCTCGCCACGCTTGCCGGAGATGGCGTAGTATTTGGCAACGCTTCGCGGCAGGACCTTCGAGAATATCTTCCGAATCCTCGCACACTTCTCATTGATGGAGTTGAGCGTTGAATCCGTCACATCCATGATACTCTTCTTCACCCTGTCCGTCATTCCGTTGGGCCTCAACAGGAGATACAGGCTCGTCAACTCCTTCCGATAGTCAGGCAGACACTTCAGCACGATGCCCTCCGGATGCGAGAGAAACAGCAGATACACCGCCTTCACCAATGGCTCCATCTCCACCTCCACTGGCTGCTCCCCTGCCAGCACAACCTTGTAGTCCTCCGTGACTATCAGTTGCGGAAACAGTTCCTCCTCATTCATCGCTGCCACGATCTCTGCCTCATCCACCCCGTAAGCCTTCAACTTACGCACCTTCTCCTTCACCTCGTCCAAAAGAATGGAGCAATAGAACTGCTCCAGTTTCTTTGTCTCCAACATCTCGATTTGCTTTTCCATGGTTTGTTTTTGTGTTTATGGTTAGACATATCATGTAGATTCTCACTCGAGGATTCACTCTGGAATCACTCCACCTGCAAACTCCTGCTTCTTGATGAGTCGAAGCAGGTAGTCCACGGCCTTGGGTGCTTTCTCGCGAGCCGTCTGCAACTTCGTTGCGAATTCCTCATTCGGCATGTCGCCGTTGAAGTCATCCACCAGTTCACGAGGCTCATCGCTTTTCTTCACCAGTACCAGCCCTTTCCGCTTCATCAACAGACGGAGCGACAGGATGCCCTTGTCGTACTTGGGCTTGGCCGCTATCAACTGCTGCATCAGGTTCAGTCCGGGATCTCCGATGTGCTGTTCGTTGAGCATGGCTATCGAGTAGAGTACCTTAGCATCAGGTGTCGACATGTCAAACACGTCGCCCATCAGCACGTTCACGGCATCTGCCTCCTGATAGCGTTCCAACTTCGTCAGACAGCGTGACTTCACATAGAGTGCCTCCTGACACTGATGCTGTGCCAAAACGCTGTCCACATACTGCAAAGCCTGTTCATACTTGCCTGCATAGAGACTCAGCAATGCCACCAAAAACTTCGGAGCCCAATGGTCTGCCTCCGTCAACGAGACTGGCACCTCGCTGATGCAGCCAAACAACTCCTCGTCGCAGATGACGGTATCGAGGAATCGCTTCGTCTGCTGCATGGCCTCCTTGATGTCACCATCCTCCGCCTTCCTCTGCACCAGCAACAGATACTGCCGCGCAGCCTCATCATAGTCGTGATGGCTCAGCAACTGATACACCGCCTTGCCGCTCTCTATTTCGCTGCTGATGGCCTGCTCATCATTGTAACTGTTGGCATACGACAGCACCTCACGACTGGTATGGGCATACTGAGGGATGATAGGACGAGAGAGATACAATCCACCCAGAGACCGCACACGACTCAGAGCCACATACAACTGTCCTGCCGCAAACATCCCCCGGCTCAAGTCGAGGTACAGTTTGTCGAACGTCATACCCTGACTCTTATGCACCGTGATGGCCCATGCCAGTCGGAGCGGATACTGGGTGAAGGTACCTTGCAGTTCCTTCTTCATCTTGCGTTCATCCTTGTCGTACTCATAGCTATACGACTCCCAAGAGCAATTAGGCACCACATAGGTTTCACCACCTTCAATAGTCACCTTTATCTCATCCTTCGACAACTTGGTCACTTTGCCAATGGTGCCATTCACCCAACGCTTATGCGGATCGTTGCGAGTAAACATCACCTGAGCACCCACCTTCAGTTTCATGGTCTTATCCACAGGGAAGCGCTTCTCCTCGAACTTACCTGTCACAGTACCCTCGTAGGTGTACTCCTCAGCCTCAACCTCAGCAAGTCGCTTCTGATTGATGTCATCAGCTGTCCTATTGAGCGATGCCAGCGTAATCACTGCTCCATCCTCCTTTGTAGGCTGGCAGACACGCTCGTTCAAGTGCATCAGAACCTCTGGAGTTGTCTTGTTCAGGCGAACGCTCTCAAGGATTTTGAGGAAAGCCTCATCTTCCTGACGATACACCTTCTGGAACTCGATCTTCACCATTCGCATGCGCTTGATGACGTCTGCCTTATAGAAGAAACAATCATCCGCATGATAGAGGTCGTGCATCAGATCGCTTTCAGCACCCTTCTTCAGCACTGGCGGCAACTGGAACATGTCGCCCACGAAGATGACCTGCTTGCCGCCAAAGGGCAGCGACGAGCGCAGCGTCTTGCGCATCGTGTAGTCGATGGCATCAATGATGTCGCACCGCACCATCGACACCTCGTCTATAATAATGGTGTCGGTGTGAAGGAGCGTCAGGATGCGGGCCTCACTCATCTTACCCATCGTGCCAGGCGTGCAGACATCCATGGGCAGCCCGAAG
>ODAI014142331.1_pt1 | contig 27253 bp, 27 predicted proteins | sample 1539321 | NCBI WGS metagenome assembly ODAI01 (sample SAMN02144231, study PRJEB22623) | gut metagenome | biome: sheep rumen | host: Ovis aries | place: New Zealand
AAGAGGTCCTATCGCTACACTTCTGGTACAGAACGGTACTCTTAAGCAGGGCGATGTACTCATCGCAGGTACAGCAGTAGGCCGTGTAAGAGTTATGACCAATGACAAGGGCAGAACTGTTAAGTCCGCAGGTCCTTCCGTACCTGTTGAGATAACAGGGCTTGCTGAAGTTCCGAGCGCAGGCGATATCTTCAACGCTGTTGAGGATGAGAGACTTGCCCGTGAGCTCGTTGAGCAGAGAAAGCACGAGCAGAAGCAGGAGCAGTTCAATGCTTACCGCAAGGTAACTCTCGATAACCTGTTCAGTCAGATAGCTGAGGGCGAGATCAAGGAGCTTCCTATCGTTGTCAAGGCTGACGTACAGGGCTCTGTTGAGGCTGTAAAGCAGTCTCTTGAAAAGCTCTCCAACAACGAGGTGAGAGTAAGAGTCATCCACGGTGCCGTTGGTGCTGTAAAGGAGAGCGACGTTATGCTGGCAAGCGCTTCAAATGCTATCATCGTCGGATTCAATGTAAGACCCGACCCTGTAGCTGCTGAGAATGCTGCCCGTGACGGAGTTGATATCCGCCTGTACCGCATCATCTATGACGCTATCGAGGAGATATCCACCGCTATGAAGGGTATGCTCGCTCCTAAGTTCAGAGATGTTGAGCTTGGCCGTGTTGAGGTTCGTCAGGTTTACAAGATATCCAACGTTGGTATGGTAGCAGGAAGCTACGTTCTCAGCGGTAAGGTATCAAGAGGCTGCCAGGTAAGAGTAGTCCGTGACGGTATCATCATTGCTGATGATAAGATTTCAGGCCTTAAGAGATTCAAGGACGATGTCAAGGATGTTGCTGAGGGCTACGAGTGCGGTATCAGCCTTGAAAAGTTCAGCGACGTCAAGGAAGGCGATATCTTCGAGACCTATATGGTCGAGGAGTACCGTGAGGACTGAGCGATCTGTTGATCGGCGCTGCGGCTGCGGATAACTGATCCGCATCTGCCCCTGAGGGGGCAGGCCGCTGTTCACTATTCACTTTTTCACCATTATATCATTATCAAGAATAGGGGGTCAGACCAAAATGGATAACAGCAGAATGAGTACTGCCGATATGCTGCAGTACTGCAACGAGGCACTGGCATGGGACGATTTCGGACCGATAGATATCTTCTTCTTCCAGTCAGTAAAGAAGATACTTCTCGGACAGTGCAGTGCTATGGAAGAACCTGAAGAGTTAGTCGACGATCTTATGGGCATAGAGCGCCCGGTAAGGGATATCGAGCTTGAACCGGAATACGGCCTTTATGCGGATATCTACTACGGCGAAGAAGGCGACGATGATATCCCGGATTACAGCGTAAGTGCAGAGGATGAGGCCTTCAGCGCAGCTATCTTCTCAGAGGGCTTCTTCGATGAGCAGAAGCCGGAAAACGAAGAAAAGCCTGAGGATAAAAAGGCTGATGAGAAGACAGAACCTGCCGGAAATGCCGCTAAGGAAGAGAAGCCGGAAGGCACCGAAGGAAAATCCTCTGAGGATAATGAAAAGCATGAGGAGACCTCCGGCGGCGGATTTACAGTGAACCTCTGAGGTCGAAAGGAGAAAAATGCCTAATTTCAAGAACAGCCGCATGGCTGAGGATATAAAAAGAGAACTTACTGCTATCCTCCGTGAACTCAAGGATCCGAGGATAGATAAAATGCTGACAGTCGTGAGGGCTGATCTTTCGGGAGATATGTCCTCATGCAAGGTCTATGTCTCAAGCTTTGAAGGCATGGAGCGTACTGCCGAGTCCGTTAAGGGTCTGAAAAGCGCTTCCGGATTTATCCGCAGGGAGCTTTTCGCCCGCCTTAAAATGAGAAAGTCACCTGAGCTTACCTTTGTTGCTGATAACTCCATAGAGCGCAGCGCTGAGATAAGCCGCAAGCTCAGCAGACTCAATGCTGAGAGCGAGGAGGACTGACCATGTTTATCGGATTCAGCGAGGCGGAGACCTTTCTCCGCAATTGCAGGGACGCTGTCATCATCACACACCGCAATCCCGACGGAGACTGCATAGGCGCAGGCTTCGGACTCAAGGATATCCTTGAACAGCTTGGTGTGCGGAGCAGAGTGGTCTGCCACGATGAGTTCCCGAAAAGATACGACTTTATAACTGAGACCGGCGCCGGTGAGGATTTTGAGCCTCAGACGATCATTGCTGTGGATATCGCTGATACAAAGCTCATGGGCAGATATGAGGAGATCTACGGCGATAAGGTGCAGCTCTGTATAGACCACCATATCTCAAATAAGAACTATGCAGAGAAGACCCTCCTTCACGGAGAGGCTACTGCTGCCTGTGAGATCATCTACTCCCTGGCTGAATTTATGGGAGTCAGGATCACACGTCACTGCGCTATGTGTCTTTATACAGGCATTGCTACGGATTCAGGCTGCTTCAAGTACGACTGTACAACTCCGAGAGCGCATGAGATAGCTGCTGATATGATGAGAAGATACGATATAAACTTCGCCCGTATCAACCGCTATATGTTCGATGTCAAGTCAGAGGGCAGGATGAAGCTGGAGAGCAGGATAAATGAGCTCATGGAGCTCCATCTCGGCGGAAAGCTGGCTATAATTGCCGTAACTCAGAAAATGATGAGCGATATGGGCATAGAAATGGAGGAGCTGGAAGGCTTTGCTCCGCTGACTATACAGCTGGAAAATACCGAGGTGGGCATACTCATGCGTGAGCGCCCGGACGGTGTATATAAGTGTTCATTCCGTTCAGCTTATGATGTGAACGTATCCGCTATATGTCAGGAACTTGGCGGCGGCGGTCATGCAAAGGCTTCAGGCTGCACCGTTGAGGGCGACCTGGAAAGCGCAAAGAAGCTGCTGATCTCAGCTGTTGAAAGGGCACTGGGCTGATGAACGGGATACTTTGCGTAAATAAACCCCAGGACTTCACTTCCTTCGATGTAGTGGCAAAGCTCCGGGGAATACTCGGGATGAAAAGGCTCGGTCACGGAGGAACTCTCGACCCTATGGCTACGGGAGTGCTGCCGGTATTCGTGGGAAATGCCACAAAGGCCTGCGATATAATGCCCGATAATACAAAGAGCTACCTGGCCGGATTCAGGCTGGGTCAGACCTCTGATACCCAGGACGTCTGGGGAAATGTGAGGGATATATCAGATATGGCTGTCACCGAGGACGATATCCTCGCAGTGCTGCCGGAGTTCACCGGCAGGATAATGCAGCTCCCGCCTATGTACTCAGCAGTGCAGGTGAACGGAAAGCGTCTCTATGACCTTGCAAGGCAGGGTATAGAGGTGGAGCGTGAGGCAAGACAGATCGAGGTCAGCTCGCTGAAGCTTACTGAATACGCTGCCGATACCCGTGAGGGAAAGCTTGAGATAGCCTGCGGAAAGGGTACCTACATCCGTACTATAATAAATGATATCGGCGAAAAGCTTGGCTGCGGAGGGATAATGACATCTCTGGTCAGGACCTCATCCTGCGGCTTTGCTCTTGCTGACTGCTTTACCTTCGATGAGATACAGAAGGCAAAGGACGAGGACAGGCTTGAAGAGCTGCTTTTGTCTGTTGATAAGGTCTTCGTTTCGCTTCCGAAGCTTGTTCTGGGCGAAGCACAGGCAAGAATGTACCGTAACGGTGTAAAGCTGGATATGGCAAGGGTCAGGGGGATACTCCCGGACTGCGATACCTACAGGATATACGCTCAGGACGGCACTTTCTTCGGCACAGCAGTGACTGACCGTGAGAATGGCCTTCTGCGTGTGGGAAAGAATCTGGGGTGAGGCTATGGAAAAGAAAAAAACAGCAGCTGCGCTGGGACTTTTCGACGGAGTTCACCTCGGACACAGAGCTGTGATAAATGCGGCTCTGGCACAGCGGAAAAACGGCCTTTCTGCTTCAGTGTTCACCTTCGAGCCTGAATGTGTCCTGAGAAAAGCAGGAGGTGCTTCGGGCTATATCTACACAAGAGCCGAAAAGGAGATGCTCCTCTGGGAGATGATAAAGGTCGACGATATACTCAGTCCGCCTTTTGAAAGCTTTTGCAGCCTTTCCGGTGAAGAATTTGCTGAGGAGATACTCTGCCGTCAGATGAGGGCTGCTCATGTGTGCTGCGGCAATGATTTCAGATTCGGAAAAAATGCTGCCTGCGGAGCTCAGGAGCTTATCGGATTCGGAAAGCGCTTCGGCTTTGAGGTGGAGATAGTCAGCCCCGTTGAGTACGGCGGAAGTATAGTCTCATCAAGCCGCATAAGAGAGCTCCTGCTGAAAGGCGATATTGCTTCCGCAAACGTCCTGCTGGGCTTTAACTATTTCATAAATGCCAAGGTCACGGACGGAAATCATATCGGGCGTACTATTGACTTCCCGACTATAAATCAGGAATTTTCCGAGGGACAGCTGGTGCCGAGATACGGTGTCTACAGCACCTTGACAAATGTCGGCGGAAGAGTGCTGCCGTCGGTCACTAATGTGGGAGTTAAGCCAACTATAGAGGGCAATCGCAGACCGCTGGCTGAGACCCACATCATCGGCTACAAGGGCGACCTTTACGGTAAAACTGTAGATGTCTGCTTTAAGGACTTTATCCGGCCGGAGAAGAAGTTTGGTTCTCTGGACGAGCTGAAGGCTCAGATATCTGCCGATATACTTAAGGCTGACATATAATATTCAGCCTGTTTTCACTTTACTGTCACAGACAGGAACTAATATTTAAAGAGTGCCGGCATTTTGCGGACAGCTTCTGCTATACCGGCTTATAATAGAATAATAACTTCTGAAGGAGGGCTTCCAGTGATAGAAGTTAAACATCTGGTAAAGCGCTACGGCGATAAAAAAGCTGTAAATGATATAAGCTTTAAGGTGGAGAAGGGCGAGATACTCGGCTTCCTCGGGCCTAACGGTGCAGGCAAATCAACTACAATGAATATGCTCACCGGCTATATATCTTCAACTTCCGGTCAGATACTCATCAACGGCGTGGATATATTTGAAGACCCTAAAAAGGCAAAGGCAAATATAGGCTATCTCCCTGAGATACCGCCCCTTTACGTTGATATGACTGTTGACGCTTACCTCAACTTCGTTTTCGACCTTAAAAAATGTAAACTGCCCCGCAAGGCTCATCTCACCGATGTCTGCAATCTCTGCAAGATAAACGATGTGAGACCAAGGCTTATAAAGAACCTCTCAAAGGGATATAAGCAGAGAGTCGGCCTTGCTCAGGCTCTTATAAACAATCCGCCTGTGCTCATCCTCGATGAGCCTACCGTCGGCCTCGACCCTAATCAGATAATCGAGATACGCTCCCTTATCAAGAAGCTGGGCAAGAGACATACCGTCATCCTCTCCTCACACATTCTCCCTGAGATACAGGCTGTCTGCGACAGGATAATCATTATCAACAAGGGCGTTGTTGCAGCTGACGGTACTGCTGACGAGATCGCCAAGAATATTACAAATGAGCATAAGATGACCCTTCGTATCGAAGGCCCCGACCACTCCAGAGCTGAAAAGGATCAGATCGTTCAGGCTCTCAAAAACCTCAGCGGCGTGAAGTATGTCCGTGCTGATATGGAGCGTGAAAAGGGTATCTACGATTACGATGTGGAGACAGACGGCAAGACCGATGTCCGCAGGGCTATCAATAAGCTCTGTAATGAAAACGGCTGGAATATCCTTATGCTCCAGCTCTCAGACCTTACCCTGGAGGATATCTTCCTCAAGATCACTATGGGTGAGGGATTCGGCCATGATGAATCCGAAAAGGGCTCTGCCGCCAAGGAGAAAAAGCCTAAGGTAAGGATTAATCTTATGACCGAGGAAGAGGTAAAGGCCGCAGAGCAGGCTGCCCATGAGGCCGCTGAAGAAGCTGGCGGAGATGCCCCGGATGAGAAAGGAGACGAGGAATAATGGGCGCAATATACAGACGTGAAATGGGCGCATTCTTTACATCGGGAATAGGCTACGTTTTCCTTACGGTTTTCTATATCGCATCAGGATATTTCTTCTATAACGATGTTATCAAATCAGGACTCAGCGATATCTCGCCGATGTTCGTTTCAATGTTCATAGTGGTTATCTTCCTGATACCTGTTCTCACTATGAGACTTATCAGCGAAGAGAAAAAGAACCGCACCGATCAGGGACTCCTTACTGCACCTATAGGCCTGTGGGAGCTTGTACTCGGAAAGTTCTTTGCCGCTTTTACACTCTATGTAATAGCAGAGAGCGTTATCTTCATATACGCACTTATACTCAAATTCCTGAGCGATGACATGGTATGGTCCTCACTTCTGGGCAACTACTTTGCAATGCTCATTCTGGGAGCAGCATTCATCGCAATCGGAGTTTTCATCTCCTCTCTTACAGAGAATCAGATGTCCTCTGCGGTAGTGTCAGTGTTCTTCTTCCTTGTACTCTATGCTTTTGATGATTCTGCCCTTGAAAAGCTCAACAGCAATTCTATCATAAGCAAGGTATTCAGTGTGGATACCCGTGAAAAGATGATGAACTTCCTTTCACATCTTTCCATGAGAGCAAGATATACTGAATTCACAAGAGGCATTTTCAGTCTTTCAAGTGTACTGTTCTTCCTTAGCATAGTTTTCCTCTTCAACTTCTTCACTGTGAAGGTTTTGGAGAAAAAGCGCTGGGCTTGATAACTCTATGAAAGGAAGGTATGATAAGCATGAAGAAAACTGATACAGACGATATCAAAACAAGCAGGGAGCCTGCGGAAGGCAGCTCCGGAATGCTTAAGAAAATGAAATACGGCACCATGTCACTTATCACCATTGCGATAGTATGTGCTATAGTTATAGTACTGAACGTTATGGCGACAGTCATGGAGAAGCGCCGTCCTATGAAAATAGACCTGACAGGCGATAACAGATACGAGCTCAGTGATGAGACTATCGACGTCCTCAAAAATCTCGATCAGGATGTTGAGATACTTGTCACTATGCCCCGTACACAATTTGCTGAAATGTCAGAGCAGGCTGCATATAATTATGAGCTCTATCTGCGTATGTATCTCCAGGTAGAGCCGGAGCCCCTTGATTTCCCCTATGAGATGATACCGATCATCCTCGATAAGTACGAGATGTACTCCAGACAGGGCGACGGAAAGGGTAAGGTCACTGTAAAATATGTAAACCTCAGCACCGACCCGGATGCTATCTCAAAGTATAAGCAGTACTACAACGGTGAGATAACCAAGGATAGTATGGTGTTCTACTCCGGAGAGAATGTAAGAGTGCTTGAGTCCTCGGATATCAGCAATATGATAATGGGTGACAAGGCTGCTGCTCAGAATCAGGTATTATCCCTGGTATTTGCAGGTGAAAGCACCATTACTTCACAGATAATGAACGTTACCGATTCTCATATCGTAAAGGTAGCCTTTGCTGATAAGATGAACGGAAAGAATATCTACAGGGACGATTATGCCAATATTGTAAAAACTCTCAATGATAATCTCCTTTCCAAGAACGGCTATGAATGCACATCTGTGGATCTTGCCAGTGATGAGCTTGATACAGAGCTCTATGATATGGTAGTCATTCCTATGCCTCAGGTGGATTTCAGCGATGCTATCATCGAATCTCTCGGCAGCTTTATGTACAACGATGAGAAATACGGCAAGAATATGCTCTTTATCCCTGATCTGGCCAGCACAAATCTCACTAATATCAATGAGTTCCTGGCTGACTGGAGTATAGAGGTAGAGCCGTGGGTACTCGGTGACCCCAATGCCATTGGAAACCAGCCCACAAATATCCTTCTCAATATTGCTGATGAGGAGTCCGTGGGAACTGTGCCCAATGATACTCTCCCGATCATAGCTCCATTCTCAAGAGAAGTAAGTGTCCTCTCAAGAAATAATCAGTGTGTTACAACTGATGTGCTCAAATCATCTGATACATCAGTGCCTTACAGCCTGCTTGATGAGAAGGCAGAGCCCTCTCTGGATATGGGCGCAAGAAGCGTTGCAGTCAAGTCCACAAAGGAGCACGGAGTGCAGTTCGATGTATTCCGCAGCAGCATTCTTGTTCTGGGAAGCTCATTCATGACAGATGAAAACTATATCGTTCAGTCAAGCACATACAACAATGCAAATGTCCTGCTGAACATGCTCAATAAAATGACAGGCAAGGAGAACGGCGTGGTTATACCTGAAAAGGCTCTTCAGCACGCAGTTATCGCTCCTACCGCAAAGCAGGAGAATCATATACTCATGATAATAGCAGCTATTCCTATCATAGTTGCCGGTATCGGTCTATTTGTTCTTATAAGGAGAAGAAATCGATGAATAAACAGCTCAAAGGTATCATCGGTCTTGGCGCAGTTCTCGTCGTTCTCGGCGGCGGACTGGCTGCACTGAAACTCACCGATAATTCAGATAAGGACAGCTCGTCTTCATCCGAAATAACAGAGGAGACTACCACAAGAGCTTATGGTGCGGGAATAGTTCTGGTAGAGGACAGTACCGCACTCCCCATAACTCCGGATCAGATCCCCGCAGATGAACCTGACTGGCATCTTCATCCGGCTCAGGGAACAGTAAAAACAATGGATGTCACAAACGAGAATGGCAGCTTCAGCATTGTCAGGACCGGTACAGCAGATACAGGCAGCAGTGATGCAGCATCTGCAGAGTATACCATAAAGGACTATGAGGATGTGGTAATGGATTACTCCGCACTCAGTTACCTCATGTCTGATATCAACGGCCTTACAGCAGTTTCTGTTATAGATGAAAACAGTTCTGACCTCTCAAAATTCGGACTGGATAAGCCTGCGGCAACTGCTGAGGTCACCTACGAGGACGGAGTGGTAAGAAAGTTCTTCGTTGGTATAAAGAATCCTGCCGCACCTACACAGGTATACTTCAAAATAGAGGGCAATAACACTGTATATACAGTTTTCAATTCTGAAGTGGAAGACTTATTCAAGTCACCTACAGATTTCGTACAGCTCAGAATGCTGGATAAGTCTCAGGATAATTCAGACCCGATAGTGAGATCGCTTTCTGTGGACCGTAAGGATATCGATTACGATATTGTTATAGAATACGGCAAAAACAGCGATGATTCCAAGGCAGGAGGCTCTTCTGCAAAGCATGAACTGGTAGAACCTGTAAATGCATATCTTGCAGTTGAGCGTTCTGAGAGCGTTACAAACGGTATGTTCGGATTTACTGCCGATGAAGTCTATGCGGTACACTGCACAGATGAGGATATCAAAAAGGCAGGTCTTGATGATCCCTTCTGCCGTGTAACTATGAAGTGCGACGGCAAAGATGATCCGTATGTTATGCTTTTCAGCAATATCTATACCGATGACGATGAGGATACCGTCCGCAAGACCCACGTTATGTTTGAAGGCAGCAATGTGATATTCACTGTTGCCGAGAGCAAGGTGCCGTGGACAAGTGTAATGCCTATAGACATTGCCTCAAGACTGGTTATCGTCAATAATGTATGGAATATCGACAGCATGACCTATGAGACTGCTGACGGCCGCAAAGAGGAGTTCAAGATAACTGCCAAGGATAAGAACAAGGATCACAAGGACTGCGATGCCAGTGACTTCGATACTACAAGAAACGGCCAGCCCTTCGATACAGAGCGCTACAGACAGCTCTATTCATTCCTTGTAAGATCAAACGGCGAGGAGTTCGCTCTTGATGCTGAGATACCTGCCGGAAAGCCTATGGTATCAGTAAAGTACCATGACGCTTATCTCAAGGAGGATTTTTCGATCGAGTTCTATGATTACTCTGCAATGAAGACTCTTATCGTTGTAAACGGTAAACCTAAATTTATCGGCACAAAGTCATATGCACAGACCCTTGTTGACAATATCGCAAGACTCGATACAAACGAGGATTATGTTACGACCTGGAAATAATAAGGAGCGCATCTGATGGATATGCAGCTCCGGAAACGGAGGAATACTATGAACGACAAGTTTTTTATGTATAAGGGATACCCACTGGTGAGAAAGGGAAATGAGCTTTATTATGGCTATATGTCGGATCCCTTCGTTATTTGGATACAGATCATCGATACAAATGATGACAAATCTGCAAAGAAAGTCAGAGTAGTTCAGATGGCTACCAAGGTAGACGATCCGATGAAGGCTTTCGTAAAGAACACAGAAAAGGAATGCGGTCTTTATGAGGCGCTGGATATCGCAAATGTCTGGCTTGAAAAGGCTCTCGGCAATTGACGTATGAACTGGCATTGTCCATAAAGGAGAATAAAAACTGATCGGGGAAGGAGCTTCATAAAAAGTTCCTTCCCCGATCTTTTATGTGTTGTTTATATGCAGAAAAGCTCCTCTTAAAGAGGAGCTCAGAGCCTGACAAAAATATTGGTGAATATCGTTGATGGCGTTCCCTTGCAAAGGCAGCAGCCGGATGTAGGGACACCCATTGTGCTTCCGTGGCTGATATCATCTTATATCTGACTTTATTGACAAAATGAAAGCTCCTCTTAAAGAGGAGCTTTTTTACTTTAGTCAGTGACCATGACCTTTATCTGAGCTTCCTTTGTAGGATCAGAAGCAGAACGTACTGTTATGTAGCAGTCTCCGGGAGCAACACCTGTGATATGGCCGTACTGGTCAACGGTAGCTATCTTATCGTTGTCAGATGACCAGCGCTCGTCGTCCTCGGTAGTTCCGTCGGGGTATTCGTCGATCCAAGCTGTATCGGTCTCGCCAACAGCAAGCGCATAGGTGTACTTACGCATTTTGAATTCACCTGTCTGAGCGCTGCTTATAGTAGTAGTTTCAACAGTAGCAGCCTCGGTAGTGATAGTAGGTACAGTAGCGGTTACCGATACTGTTGTAGTGGTGACCGTATTGGTATTTGAATTTGATGATCCGCCGCTTTTCTTGCTGTCCTTTGAGCAGCCCTTGGCGATCAGTATGATTATCATAAGCACTATGAATGCAATGACACAAAGCGCAGTAAGCTGTCTTTTTCTGGCAGTTTCTTTTGAGATCCTTTTTCTGGGTCTGTGGGAGTAATTGTTGTCCATATTCTTCGATCCCTTCATTATCAATGTAAAAAGGCTGAAAAACACCTTATAAATATTATAACACAATCAGTTTAAAATGTCACGCATTTTTACGGCTATCCTGTAAAATTCTCGCAGTTTAACATATTAGGGACTTGTTTTTTGTCGGTTTTCACAAATAGAGGGAGAAAAAACTGGCTTTTGTGAATAATCAGAGGCTTCATAAATAAAAAGGCGGACCAAAAAGGTCCGCCTTTTTTATACATTATGAATTAGTACATTCCGCCTGCGGGCATAGCAGGAGCAGCAGGAGCGTCCTCCTTGATATCAGCAACAAGGCTCTCAGTTGTGAGCACCATAGATGCAACTGAAGCAGCATTCTGGAGGGCTGAACGAGTTACCTTAGTAGGATCAACGATACCTGCGGGGATCATATCGCAGTATGTCTCATTGTAAGCATCGAAGCCGTAGCCTGCCTTGCGTGAGCGGATGATCTTGTCAACGATAACGCTTCCTTCAAGACCAGCATTCTCAGCGATCTGACGTACAGGAGCCTCAAGAGCCTTGAGGATGATCTTAGCACCGGTCTTCTCGTCGCCTTCAAGGCCGTTTATCATCTTGGAAACAGCAGGAATAGCGTTGATGAATGCTGTACCGCCGCCTGCAACGATACCCTCTTCAACAGCAGCCTTTGTAGCAGCAAGGGCATCCTCGATACGGAGCTTCTTTTCCTTCATTTCAACTTCTGTAGCAGCACCTACCTTGATAACTGCAACACCGCCGGCAAGCTTAGCAAGTCTTTCCTGAAGTTTCTCACGGTCGAAGTCTGATGTAGTATTTTCGATAGCATTTCTGATCTGAGCAACTCTGGACTTGATAGCTTCCTTATCGCCGGCACCGTCAACGATGATAGTGTTCTCCTTCTGGATAACAACCTGCTTAGCCTGGCCGAGCTGATCGATAGTAGTCTCGCTGAGTTCGAGGCCGAGCTCAGAAGAGATGACCTCACCGCCTGTAAGAATAGCGATATCCTTCAGCATCTCCTTGCGTCTGTCACCGAATCCGGGAGCCTTTACAGCAGCAACCTTGAATGTTCCACGGAGGTTATTGAGTATGATAGTTGTAAGAGCCTCGCCCTCAACGTCCTCAGCAATGATAACGAGCTTCTTGCCCATCTTTACGATCTGCTCAAGGAGGGGAAGGATCTCCTGGATAGATGAGATCTTCTTATCTGTGATAAGGATGTAAGCGTCGTCATAAACAGCTTCCATCTTGTCAGCATCAGTTACCATATAGGGAGAGATGTAGCCTCTGTCGAACTGCATACCCTCAACAACTTCGCTGTATGTTTCAGCAGTCTTGCTCTCTTCGATGGTGATAACGCCGTCGGATGTTACCTTCTCCATAGCCTCAGCGATGAGCTTGCCGACCTTTTCGTCAGCGGAGGAAACTGTGCCGACTCTTGCGATATCCTCAGAGCCTGTAACAGCCTTTGAGTTAGCGATGATAGTCTCAACAGCAGTATCAACAGCCTTTGAGATACCCTTCTTGAGGATCATCGGATTAGCGCCTGCTGCAATATTCTTCATACCCTCACGAACGATAGTCTGAGCGAGAAGGGTAGCAGTAGTTGTACCGTCGCCGGCAGCATCGTTTGTCTTTGTAGCAACTTCCTTAACGAGCTGAGCGCCCATATTCTCGAAAGCGTCCTCAAGCTCGATGTCCTTAGCGATAGTAACACCGTCGTTTGTGATGAGGGGAGCGCCGAACTTCTTATCGAGAACAACGTTTCTTCCCTTAGGACCCATTGTTATTCTTACTGTATCAGCAAGCTTGTCAATACCTGCCTGAAGAGCCTTTCTTGCGTCTTCTCCGTACTTTATATCCTTAGCCATGATAAATTACTCCTTTAAATCAATTCTTGACCCGTAATGCGTAATTATTTTTGCTTGCTTACGCTCACGGATCACATGCTTTTAATTGTCACCGTCAGGTGACACCGATAATTACGAATTATGCATTACGCATTATTTTACTATTGCGAGGATGTCTTCCATTCTTACGATGATGTACTCCTCACCCTCAAGCTTAACGTTTGTGCCTGAGTACTTGGATATGAGGACCTTATCGCCCTTCTTTACTTCCATTTTAACATCTGAAGTTCCGGGGCCTACCTCTACGACCTCAGCAACTTCCGGCTTTTCCTTAGCTGAACCGGAGAGGATGATGCCGCTCTTTGTAGTTTCTTCTGCCTCGACCATTTTTACGACAACTCTGTCCTGTAAAGGTTTTATAGTCATGATATATACCTCCTGAAAAAATAATTAACTGTTTAGTTTAGCACTCTCTTTCTTCGAGTGCTAAGTATATTTTACCACCTTTTTACAAGAAATCAAGACTTTTCAGCAAGCTTTCACAATTTTTGGAATTATGCACAATAAGTTGAAAAGACTGTTGAAAACTCAAAACTTCTTCAAGCCGTTTCCATATCTAAGACCTGAAAATCATTGCTCCGGATATGCTGATAAGTTGAACGGAGTTTAAAGCAATTTTATTTATTTTTTGTTTATTTTTTGTTGACAATATCTTCGATTTGCGTTATAATAAAAGTAACATTCTATTAATAAAGGAAATGAGGTTTGTTCAAAATGGCTATAGATAAAAGTTTAAAAGTCCTTATTGTTGATGACGACAAAAATATCTGCGACCTTCTCAGACTTTATCTCGAAAAGGACGGCTATGGCGTTATCCTCTCCCATGACGGTGAGGAGGCTGTAGTAAAATTCAACGCTCTCAAGCCTGATATGGTGCTCCTTGATATCATGCTCCCGGGAATGGACGGATGGCAGGTATGCCGTGAGATAAGAAAGAAGTCCAATGTTCCGATAATCATGATAACTGCCAAGGGCGAGACCATCGACAAGGTCATAGGTCTTGAGCTGGGCGCTGATGACTATATCGTAAAGCCTTTTGACGCAAAGGAAGTTATTGCCCGTATAAATGCCGTTACCCGCCGTGTGGGTACAGGCGCTGCTGAGCCTGAGGTGAAGGAAGTTCACTATGACAAGCTCTCCGTTAATATGACCCGCTATGAGCTTAAGGTCAACGGAAAGACTATAGATACTCCTCCTAAGGAGCTGGAGCTCCTTTTCTACCTTGCTTCAAATCCGAACAGGGTCTATACCCGTGACCAGCTTCTCGATGAAGTATGGGGATTTGAATACTATGGTGATTCCCGTACAATAGATGTACACATCAAGCGCCTCCGTGAAAAGCTGGAGGGAGTTTCCGATAAGTGGGCTCTCAAGACAGTCTGGGGCGTGGGCTATAAATTTGAGGCCGACGAAGAGGAATAATGCTCCGTCTGCCGGATGTATTGCAGACAGCTTCTTGCTGACTCTAATCATTATCAGGGGACAGCCGTCCCCTGTTTTTATACCGAGGTGAAACACTTTGAACTATAAGGACAGCTCCTATTACCGCTCGTTCAAATACTCAATGTTCGCTATTCTGCTGGCTCTGCTGTTTGTGGGAGTCATTGTGGTTGCACTGATAACAAGAGTTTATAAGAACAATGAGCTTAAAAAGCTGAAAAGCACCGGAAACCTTTTTATTTCCTGCCTGGAGGATGAGTATAAGAAATCAGGCAATATCGAGGATGACAGCGTGAAGCGTCTTCATTACCGCTTTTCCTCCGAGAACAAGCTGAAAATATATATCTACAATAAAGACGGCGACTGTGTTCTCTCATCTGCAAGCTATGACGGCAGCAAGTACGTCACTGACAGTGCTGAGCTGGCTCGTATGGATAATACCAGAAGCTTCGATGAAAATGAGACTGAGGAAGTGCCGGCTATATCCAGCAGCATCAAAAAGGCTATAGACGGAAAGAAGAGAAGCTATCTTGCCCTTGATTCAGCTTCCTTCTCGAAAAACCAGCCCTGCTTCCTCTATGGTTCAAGAGCATACCTCAAGAAGGGGAATGAGTTAGCTCCGGACAGGATGTATGTCGTTTTCGGAGAAAAGACCGACAGCATGAATATGTTTATGCTGAAATCGGCTCTTATATACCTCGTGTTTGCACTTATCGCCCTGTATCTCTCATTTATTATCCTGAGGAAAAAGGTGAGAAAGCAGGCAGCCTATGAATTCGATTTCCTGAAGGTCTGCGAGATGTTCGCCAAGGGAGATTTCTCCGAGAAGATAAGGGACGATGAGGACGGTATCCCAAAGGAGATTGCAGGCTATGTAAATGCCCTTGCCTCTGAAGTGGAGAACAGTGAACAGACATCAAAGACCTTTATCGCCAATGTATCACATGAGCTGAGAACTCCTATGACCACTATCAGCGGCTTTGTATCAGGTATACTCGACGGCACTATCCCTAAATCACGCCAGAATGAATACCTTGTACTCGTCTCAAATGAGATGCAGAGACTGAGGATACTCATTTCTTCAATGCTCAATATGACCAGATATGAGTCCGGTACTCTCAAGCCTAATTTCAAGGAGACTAACCTCACCGATCTTGTGGTACAGACAGTTCTTATGTTTGAAAAGAAGATCGAAGATAAGCGCCTTGAGGTGGAAGGTCTTGACAGCGACAGACTTATAGCCGTTGTAGACCCTGATCTCATGCAGCAGGTAATATATAATATTGTAGAGAATGCCGTAAAATTCGTCAATGAGGGTGGAACGCTCTCATTCTCATTTGATAAGTCAGACGGAATAAGTACTGTCGGAATAAGAAATACCGGCGAGGGCCTTACCGAAGAGGAGATCCAGCAGGTGTTCGACAGATTCTATAAGACGGATTCATCCCGTGGAAAGGATGCGGCCGGCCTGGGAATAGGTCTTTCTATCTCAAGAAAGATAGTTCACCTGCATAAGGGACATATCGTGGTAAAGAGCATCTACGGTGAATATACTGAGTTCCAGATACAGATACCGGAGCTCAGTGAAAAGAAGAGACTTCCCGAGAGAAAGCCCCCGGAAAAGCAGCCGGCTGAAAAGCAGCTCCCGGAAAAGCGTGATCCTGAAATACAGGTACCTGATAACAGTGAAGCGGAAAAGTGATATCCGCATATAGAAAGGATAATTTATGGACGAAAGAGACGATCTCGAAAACGGATTCGATCAGAATAACAGCTCACAGGAGCAGAATTCTGACTATATACCAAAGCATGAAAAGGCTCCTGAGCCTCCGCCTCAGAATTTTGGCGGACGTATGGACAATGTTCCGCCCTATGGTCAGGGACAGAATTTCTCACGTCCCGGCGGCTACGGCCAGCAGCAGAGGCCCTATGGCTACGGCGGGATGATGCCGCCTCCGCCTCCTCCGAGGCAGTATGGACAGCCTCAGTACGGCGGCTACAATAATCCGCCTCCGAGGCGCTATGATGACTTCATGTACGAGCCTATAGGTTTCGAGGAGCTTGAACGCCGTCAGCTTGAACAGGGAGCAGTGGATATAAAGAAAAAGCGCAGCAGAGGTGAAGCGGCGGCTATCATCCTTTTTGTGATACTTATACTCGGTTCACTCGGACTTGCAGTGTTCGGTATTGCACACGATGTGCTGAACAGCAAGGACGCTATCGATAAGCTGGTAGATGCAAAGCAGATCGTACTCTACCGCAATTCAAAGCCTGAGGGCGCAAATGATCCGGAAAATTTCAAGGACGAAAACGGAAAATATACTCCCGAGGGTGTGGCTGAACTGGTAAGACCTTCTATTGTGGAGATATATACCTATGAGACCGCTATCGCTTCCAAAAACGGCGATCAGGTGGGAACAGGCTCCGGTATCGTTCTTTCTGATGACGGCTATATCGTCACCAATGCCCATGTGCTTCTGGCTGACGGCTACCACACTGTCAATACCGTTGACGGAAAGGTTTATCCGGCAAAGATAATCGGCCGTGATGTCAAGACTGATATCGCTGTAATAAAGGTGGATAATGCAAAGCTCCAGCCGGCAACTCTCGGAGATTCCGATGAGGCTATAGTGGGCGAGCAGGTCATAGCTATCGGAAACCCTGCAAATCTTTCAAGCACTGTTACTGACGGTATCATTTCCGCAGTCAACCGTAAGATAAAAAGCGACAGCACCGGCTTTGAGATGGACTGCATACAGACAAATGCCGATATCAGCCCCGGAAATTCCGGCGGAGCCCTCGTTAATATGTACGGTCAGGTCATCGGTATAACCTCTTCAAAATATGTAAGCTCCTCTTTTGAGGGACTTGGATTTGCTATATCTATCAATGAGGCTGTACCGATAATGGAGCAGCTCATCCATGACGGCTATGTGGGAGGACGCTTCCGCATTGGCATAACACTTATAGATATGTCTTCCGAAAACAAGCTGAAAGCTATCGAGGATGCTCTTGGATTTGAGCTACCGGAGGATTTTGAGGGCATCTATATAGACTCTATCAGCGATGATGCCGATATAAAGAATACCGCTCTCAAGGAAGGCGACTTCATTACAGAGGTGAACGGTAAGGCCGTTAAGACCTACGATGAATTCTATGATACTATAAGCTCTCAGTACGGTGCCGGGGATACTGTTCCTGCTACCTGTGCACATATCGATAAGGACGGCAAGATATCCTACTATGATATCAAGTTCAAGCTTATGGAGGATACCTCCGGCAACTATTGATCCTGCCGGAAACAAGGTCCTTACCGGATCTGAATATTATGAACGGTCCGCAGCGCTTCCGGTGTTCCAGCCGGAATTGCTGCGGATATTTATATACTTATCAATATATCAGAAATGCTCCCCGGAAGAAGGATATCCGGGGAGCAATTTTTATACTATGGGAGGCAGGCCTGTTTTTCTTGTGAACCAGCCTATCAGCTTTTGTGCAGCACGAAGATTGACTGCTACAGCTGCGGTGCCGATGACTATACCTGCGATAAGGAGAGCTGTGCTGACGTTAAGTGTGCACAGACACTTGTATATTATGTATATGCTTACAGGAAGGAATACAATGCTTGTAGCTGTGGCCGGGATGTATTTCCTGAGTGCAGATGACTGTAGGAGATGTACTGCAAAGTGCAGGGTACAGCCTGTAAATCCGCCCAGCCAGAGACACCAGACCAGTTCGTTATCTGTCAGCAGGGCTATAAGTGAGATCAGGGAGCATAACAGCAGTTCTTCAGCTACAGCAAGGGAAAATCCCTCTGTAGAGAAGTCTTTATAGGTCTTGAGCATGAATGGGAATTTTTTCTCAATCAGTTCTTTGTTCTTTCTGAGCCATATCCCGATACCGATTATTTCTTCCATGTCGTGTATGATGAATATTACCGGGAAAAGCCAAACGTATTTATCCATATATGTTCTCCGTTTTATGCTGATTTTATTGATGCGGTATGTATCTACAATTATATAATGTCAGCGGAGCTTTGTCAACTGCTTATTATTGTGCTAAGCGGATACGGAGCCGTTTTTGCGGATATACTGCGGATCCGGGAATGCAGAGCGGAGATCGTTTTTAATTAAAAATAAAATATATGTTCGTCTCTATTGACAAACGGAAACTAATGTTCTATAATATAAATTACAAGGAATCGAACATTTGTTCAGCTACCCGTGAAACATCTCCCTGAACCTATCCGTGATATGCAGTTGATCTTAAAAACAACATTGCCTGAAAGGGGGACAATATGAGAGAACTTATAAGAAGCTATGAGCTGAGCCGCAGACTTGCCAAGGAACGTATCCATCAGCTCACTAAGGAAAGGAATATGCTCAGAAAAAACGGAGACAAAGCGCAGATAGAGGAGCTCGACCTCGAACGCAGGATACGGCTGCTCTATACGGAGCACGGAGAGCTTGCAGAGATAGTCGCTCACCTCACCGGTTATGCAAAGAAGGTGGAAGAACGTGGCGATACGTGAAAGCTACTCAGACCAGTTTACAGGTGAGGCAGATAAGGGTATAAGAAATATACTCGGTTACGACGGTGACGAGCTTCCGGCGCAGAGATTGAGAAAAGTTCTGTTAAAAGTAATAAATAATGAGCTTACACCGAGACAAAAGGAGATAATTATGCTATACTATTTTAAGGGGATGAATACCATTGAGATAGCTGAAAGGCTCGGTATCTCCCAGCAGGCAGTATCGGCGGCTATGTGCCGTGGAAGACTTCGTATCTTCCGGGTACTGCAATACTATATCTGAGGAATAAAAATGAATACACCTATTTATGATTATATAATGAAATATGCTGCTTCCGGTACCCTCAGGGGGCATATGCCGGGACATAAGGGCAGAGCGCCTCTGCCGGAGCTGGAAGTGCTGTACCGCTGTGATATCACTGAGATATGCGGTGCGGACAGTCTCTTTGAAGCCGACGGTATAATCGCAGAGAGCGAAAGAAATATGGCTTCACTTTACGGCAGTGCAGCTACAGCTTATTCTGCCGCAGGCTCTACACTTTGCATACAGGCTATGCTGGCCATAATGAAGAATGAGGGCAGACGTATCATAGCGCTGAGAAATGTTCACAGAGCCTTTCTCAATGCCGCAGCACTTCTCGGTATCGATGTGGAGTGGTCCCTGCCGGTCTACAGCGGAGGGCTTCTCTCAGGAAGGGCTGACCTGGAAGATATCGAAAGGCACCTGAGCGCCGGCGGAGGACCTGCCTGTGTGTACGTTACCTCACCGGACTATACAGGAGCTCTGGCAGATATAAAGGCTCTCAGCAGCCTTTGCAGAGCCTATGGCGCAAGACTCATCGTTGATAATGCCCACGGAGCACATCTTGCTTTTATGCCGGAGAATACTCACCCCATAGCTCTCGGAGCCGATATGTGCTGCGATTCCGCCCATAAAATGCTCCCGGCGCTTACAGGGGCAGCAATGCTCCATACCTCACGGGAGGAGTACGCTCCGCTTCTGAAGCCGGCCATGGGACTTTTTGCAAGTACAAGTCCTTCTTATCCGGTCATGATGTCACTGGACCTTTGCTGCAAGTACATTGCTGAGGATATCCGCAGGGATATTGCGGTGAATACCGGCAGGGCGGAAATGTTCCGGAAAAGCTTTGCAGACAGACTGCTTTTCAGCTCCGGAGAGCCTTTCCACATAACCATCAGAGCTTCCGAATGCGGATATAACGGTATCAGCTTTGCACAGAAGCTCCGGGAGAACGGTACAGAGTGCGAATATGCTGACAGTGATATAGTTATACTGCTAATGTCTCCGTTCAGTACTGAGGAGGAATTTGCGGGACTTTCAGCTTCTGTTGAGGCTGCTGTGGAAAAGTGTGAGAAAACGATCCCGGTCAGAGCGGAGTTTTCTATGGAGCTGCCTGAAAAGGCCATGACCATAAGGGAGGCTGTGTTCTCGCCTTCAGAGGTCATACCTGTGGAAAGGGCGGAAGGACGCATCTGCGGTGCGGTTATGGTACCGTGTCCGCCGGCTGTACCCATTGCTGCAAGCGGAGAGGTCATCAGCCGTGAATGTATAAATATTTTCAAAAGGTATGGAATTGAAAGCGTAAGTGTGGTAAAATAATAAAAGGCAGTACCGCACATCAACTTTGTGCCAGCCTGCCTGTTGAAAAGTGACTTTATCCATGAAGGTAAATATAATGAACGATAAAATTTTTGGAAATCATCAGCTGCTCTCCACTATGGAGGCTATGGCTGAGAGCGGAAGGACTGCCCATTCCCTTATACTATACGGCGAAAAGGGCAGCGGCCGCAGAACTATTGCGGGATATTATGCACAGCTCCTGATGTGCGGAAATAAAATCAACGGAAAGCCCTGCGGAGTTTGCCCGGCCTGCCGTACTATTGCTGAGGGCGTTAACCCGGATGTGATATATCCTCAGCGCAGCGGAAAGCTGGGAGGCTATTCCGTTGAGACAGTTGCAGGTGTTGCTTCCGATGCATATGTCAAGCCAAACAACAGCAGCGGAGTCAAGGTATATATATTCACGGACTGCGATAATTTTGATATCCGTCCCCAGAATAAGCTGCTGAAGCTGATAGAGGAGCCGCCGGACTATGCTTTCTTTATATTTACGGTGAGATCGAAATCAGCTTTCCTCGCCACTATCATCTCACGCTGCGTGTGCTTCGGAGTATCCCTCTGCACCGAGGATGAGGCAAAAGAGGCTCTTGCTGCCAGGGATATACCTGCTGCTGATATCGGGAGCGCTGTAAACTGTTTTCACGGAAATATCGGCAGATGCCTGGAGTACCTCAGCGACGAGGGCCTGCGGAGAAGAGTGGATTTGACAAAATCCCTTGCAGATAGTATAATAAGAAGAGATGAATACAGCCTTAATTCCGTTATATTCCCTGCAAGCCGTGAGCGCAGCGACGGTATAGAGGTGCTCTCTATGCTGGACCTTCTCGTGCGTGATGCAGCTGTCCTGAGCAAGGACAATGCCGCTCCGGCTATAGGCTGCTGCAGAGAGGCCGCTCAGAGGCTCTCAGAGCAGATAACTGCCTATCAGGCTATAAGGATGCATATGCATATCGAAAGAGCCAGACGTGCTATTGACAGCAACGTGAATATGCCTCTTGTTTTTGCTGCACTGTGTGCGGATATAATGGATACCTGATATAATAATAAAGGAGCTTTTATGAAAGAAATAGTCGGTGTACGCTTTAAGAGCGTCGGAAAAATATACTACTTCTCACCAGGCGATATCGAGGCTAAGGTGGGAGATCATGCTATAGTCGAAACAGTAAGAGGAGTCGAGTGCGGAGAGGTGGTCATAGCTAACAGACAGATCGAGGACGATCAGATCTCATCTCCCCTTAAACCCATAATCAGAATAGCTACTCCTGCGGATATGAAAACCGTTGAGCGAAACAGAGAGCGTGAAAAAGAGGCCTTTGCTGTATGCGAGGAGAAGATCGCCTTCCGTAAGCTTAATATGAGCCTTGTGGACGTGGAGTGTACCTTCGATAATAATAAGCTCCTCTTTTATTTTACTGCTGAGAACCGTGTGGATTTCCGTGAGCTGGTAAAGGATCTGGCTGCGGTCTTCCGTACCCGTATCGAGCTCAGACAGATAGGTGTAAGAGATGAGGCAAAGATACTGGGCGGCCTGGGTATATGCGGAAGAGAATTCTGCTGTAAGGGCTACATGGGAGACTTCCAGCCCGTTTCAATAAAAATGGCCAAGGAACAGGGACTTTCCCTGAATCCTACTAAAATATCCGGTACCTGCGGCAGACTTATGTGCTGCCTTAAAAATGAGCAGAATGTATATGAGGAGCTGCTTAAGATAACTCCTAAGGTGGGAGCTATCGTGGTAACTCCTGACGGCGATAAGGGCCGTGTAGAGGATGTTAACCTCATAACCGGAAAGCTCAGGGTAAAGACCGAAAAGTCAGAGGTGCCGGCTACACTTGACAGAAGCGAGGTAAAGCTTCTTAAGGACGGAAATATAAGGATCAATAAGGATGAGCTGAAGGCTCTGAAAAACCTTGAGGATAAGTAATGCAGCCAAAAGTGAATTACGGGAAAATGCTGGATGACAAGCTGGCAGAGCTGGAAAGCTCCGGGGAGAGACCCTCGCTGCTGCTCCATGCCTGCTGTGCACCGTGCAGCAGCCATACCCTTACTTATATCGCAGAAAGATTCCGGATAACACTTTATTTCTATAATCCGAATATCGCCCCGGAAGAGGAGTACTCTTTCCGCTGTGAGGAGCTGAAAAGACTTGTAAGGGAAATGGGACTGGATATAGAAGTGCTGGAAGAAAAGTACGATCCTGCGCCTTTCTATGAGCTGGCAAAGGGACTTGAAGAGCTTCCGGAAAGAGGGGAGCGCTGTCAGCGCTGTATAGAGCTCCGGCTCAGGACTGCTGCAGCAAAGGCAAAGGAGCTGGGCTGCGATTATTTCACAACTACCCTGACTATCAGTCCCCATAAGGACTGTGCGTTCATAAACGAGTGCGGCGGACGTATCTCGGAGGAGTCCGGGGTGCCCTACCTTTTCTCCGATTTCAAAAAGCATGACGGGTATAAACATTCTATCGAGCTGTCAAAGCAGTACAGCCTGTACAGACAGAACTACTGCGGCTGCGTCTACAGCAGGATGGCAAGAGATAAGGAGCAGTAATGGGAAAAGAGTTAAAGACTAACGCTATGCGTTTTCTCGATAAGAATAAGATAGACTATACCGTCCAGACCTATGAGTGCGAGGAGTTTATCGACGGCATACATACTGCCGAAAAGCTGGGACAGCCTCTGGATGAGACCTTCAAGACACTTATAGCTCAAGGAAAAACAGGAAATTATTACTGCTTCCTGCTGCCGGTGGCACTGGAGCTTGATCTGAAAAAGGCTGCTAAAAGCGTGGGGGAGAAGTCAGTCGAGCTGCTCCACGTCAAGGATATAACCAAGGTCACAGGCTATGTCCGGGGCGGATGTACTCCCATAGGGATGAAAAAGCAGTTCATGACAGTGGTGCATAATACAGCTGAGGAGCTGCCGCTTTTCTATATAAGCGGAGGACGCATAGGTACTCAGATAAGACTTTCTCCACAGGAGCTTGTAAAGACCATAAGAGGCAAATTCGAGGATATTATAATGTAAAAAAGGACTGAGCCTTTGAGATCGCCGGGAATTTTCCCTGCACAGACAAAAAAGCAAAATTGTAGGGACGCCCATTGGGCGTCCCTGTCTCATCTCATGTTATTGATAAAAAAAGGACTGCATATGCAGTCCTTTTTTTGATGATATTATTACTTGATCTCAAGTCTTTTAGCCACAGGAGTTTCAAGCTGTTTCTTGGGAAGGTCTATAGTGAGGATACCGTTTTTGTACTCGGCATTTATTTTCTCAACATCAACATCCGGGATATCGAAGCTTCTCTTGTATGAACCGTAGCTTCTTTCACGGCGTATATAATTGCCCTTGTCATCCTTTTCATTGTTCTCGGTCTTGTGCTCGGCTGATATCACAAGGCATGAACCGTTGAGGTCGAGCTTGATATCTTCCTTCTCGAAGCCGGGGAGCTCAGATTCCATAACATACTTTTCTCCCTCGTCCCTGATATCAGTCCTGCATGAATTCATTGGCATAGCGCCTCCGAAAAAGTCCTTGTCCATATCATTGAAAACATTGAAGAGATCGAAATTTCTTCCAAAAGGTGTAAGTCCGTACATCATAAGTCATACCTCCATTAAAAACTGATATTATTTTATGCGGATGTCTTTCAGATATACATTTTCCATTGGTATCATTCCTTTCGTTTCATTGTCTATATGATACTGCCGGATTATGAAAGAAAAATCAAAGGATTGTGACCGAATGATGAAAATTAGCACTCTCGGCATGAGAGTGCTAATTTGTTTTTTATTCCATATCATTACCACTGAGGTATTATGTTATGATCGAATATAAGGACTGTGTATTCTGTATTGTTTACATATACATTTTTGATATCCATAGCCTCATTGAAGAGAGGGCTCTGTATATCGGAGAGTACCTGGAGCTCAGGCGGTGAGAGAAGCAGGAAGTAATCGTCCTGATCTTCCTGATCCTTGTACCAGTTATCAGAAGCCTGGTAAACTCTCTTACTTACACCGTTCTGGTCGACATTAACGTCACGCACCTTGACCTTGGAATCGGATATAATGGTGATAGCGTTTGCATTCCAGAATGTAGCATAGCCGTATGAAAGATCTGAATCCTCAAGGAATTCGGCCAGACCATAGAGGTTGTTCTCCTTATAGCCGTCTCTTGGCATTTCCTTGATGTTCTTGATGTTCAGGATAGATACCATAATTATCGGTATTGAGAGCACTGCAACTACTCTTGAGGCGCTGGTGGTGTTTGTAACAGCCCAGTGGACGAAGAGGATCGAAAGTATAAGTGATGTGCCCACTATCGGAGTTATTCTCCAGTCAGCAGCAGAGATAACACCTACGATATATCCCAGGAGAACTATTCCTGAGGAAGCCCAGTGCATCCATACAAATAAGCGGAGCATACGGGCATCCTTTGCCTTCTTGAATTTGGGATAGAAGAATGTAGCAACTATAGGAAGAACAAGAAGGAGGAGAGAAGCTGCGATATAGATAAGATTCTGGATACCGTCCTTATCATTGAGCTTTGCGTAACCCATATCCTTTACGCCGTTGAGCTTCATCCATGCCAGGGGGAAGGAGTGGGTGTGGTCTGTCCATTCACTCATAGGAGAATAAATGGAGTTAGCGTCCTGATAGCCTGCAACGAGGTCACCTGCCCAGCGCTTATTTATCTTGCCGCCGAGGATTATCATATATCCGAAGATACCGCTCATAGCCACAGTCAGGAGACTCTTTTTGCTGATAAGCTTATTTGAAGTGTCAGCGAAGTGTTCAGCCAGAATTGCTCCTACAAGGGGAACTGCGAATATAGAAAGTGCGGAGATGCCGTCGGTAGCAGTGAACATGATGAAAACTGCCAGTATGAGGAACAGCAGGAGACACCGCAGGAAGGTTATCTTCCCCTTTGTCGAGTCAGGCTTAAGCGTTTTCAGCTTTTCGCTCAGGTTCATCATTCTGAAATAGAGGAAAAGTCCGATAACGATGAAGAGTATTCCAAGTGAATAGTAGATAGTGTGCTGCCAGAATATCTCACGGAGCTTTTCCGATGAGGTTGTCATGGCCAGCATTACTGATGTGCCGAGGCATATTGCACGGATATCCCAGTGCATTTCCCTCAGCATGAGTATGAAGAACACGGTCAGCAGTATGAAGTAACTCATCATACCCCAGACATGAGCCTTCATTGTCAGGCCGAAGATACCGATAAGGGGCTGCATTATGACGTTTATTCCGAAAGGCAGGAAGCAGGCATAGCCGAAGGCTTCGTCATAGACATGACCGCTTTCTACCGAGGCATTTGCCCACATGATGGTATCAGTACAGTCGGAGTGGAATTCCTTTTTGTAGGCAACGGTTATGAAGTACACAAGGTAGTATACAACATAAGCGAAGATTCCGAAAGACATTGCATATGTCAGAATGTCAAGAGTCTTTTTGCCGTATCTTTTTTTCAGATAGACAGCTTTTTCCAAGAATGTGGCGGGAGCTTCCTCTGCAGCAGCTTCTGCGGCAGGTGCAGCAGTCTCACCGGAGCTTTTTGCCTCAGATATGATCTCTGCGGCGGTATCAGCAGTTCCTTCAGCAGCCTCTGAAACAGTTTCAGAAACAGCTTCTGCTATGGGAGCAGTTTCTTTTTCAGTGAGCTCTTTTTTAGCTGTTTCTTTCACAGCCTTGGCTGTCTCACTGGCTTTTTCGGAACTTTTCTGATTCTTTTTCTTCTTTTCAGACATAAAAAGATCCTTTCCTGTGTAATGTAATTATTGGGGAGGCCGCAAGAGCCTCCCCTTATAGTTTGATAGATGTGATCCGTTTTCTGCGGTGTCAGTCTTCTTTCTTTGAGAAAAGAAGTATTTTTCTTGCAAAGAAATTCCAGAAGAATGCAGCGGCAGTTGAGACTATCTTGGCAAGTATCTGGAAGAGGCTTGTCTTGTCAGCGAGCCATATCTCAAAGAGCTTTGTGATGCCCATTGTCATGAACAGTCCCACAAGGCCGATAGCCGCAAATCCCAGAAACTCCATGAGCTTTGATTTTACCTTGGAATTGCTGAATATCCAGAAGGTGCTGATGACGTAGTTGACTACAAGTCCTGCAACAAAGGATATTGAATTGGCAGCAACGGCATATCGTTCACCGAAAACGAACTTGAAAAGTATGAAGGAAACTCCCCAGTCAACGACTGTGGCGAGGCCTCCTACGAAGAGATAGCGGAAGAACTGGATATAAGTGTTTTCAGTATCTCCGGAAAAAAGCTTTCCGAACTTTTTTTCACGGAGTATATCCTTTACTTCCTGAAGCTGAGAATTTGCCATTACTTGTTCTTCTCCTCGTGGTATTCCTTCTCGGTATTAACGCTCCAGATATTGGACTTGTCAGCAGTACCGGATTTGATGTTCTTTACAGCCTCAAAGGATGTAGCCATTGAGTGATCCAGGTTGTTGTAGCGGTGCTGACCGTTACGTCCTACGCAGTAGAGGTTGTCTATCTTGCTGAGGTAGCTGATAAGAGTATCCATTTCATCGTAGGTGTCGAAGTAAGCAGGGTATGCCTTCTTGACCTTTTCCATATGAGTATCGAGAACGTGATTTGTGCTGCTTTTAAAAAAGAAGCTGGCAAGCTTATTTTCACATGAATAACAGAAGAAGGATCCGT
>ODAI010245306.1_pt1 | contig 27249 bp, 19 predicted proteins | sample 1539321 | NCBI WGS metagenome assembly ODAI01 (sample SAMN02144231, study PRJEB22623) | gut metagenome | biome: sheep rumen | host: Ovis aries | place: New Zealand
CAGGATCTCTTCCTCCACCTTCTTAAATCTGCTATATGCATATCTCAGGAACAGCAAACCCAATACCGGCATACAGTACTGCTGAGAAGTCAGCTTGGAACCCTGGCGTAATAGATCAGCTGCTTCCCAAAGGTCTGCCTCCAATTTTTTAATGCTTTTGTTATCCATAAATATTCTCCTTGAATAATCTATTTATTTTGGTAATTGAGATTAATCCAAAACTTCCTCTACTATCCATTGTACTCAAGAGCAGTCCCATAAAACAGTATTAATCTCAGATTTATCTCAATTATTTTGTCTTATCCTCGCTTTTATCGGCGTCAATAAACTCCATAATGTCGCCTACATCACATTGAAGATACTTGCAGATTTTCATAAGGACTTCTGTACTGACAGTCTCACCTTTGGACATTTTCGTGATTGTAGCCCAACTAACACCTGCATTGCTTTGCAGATCCTTCTTCATCAAGTCCTTATCAATCAACAGCTTCCATAATTTCTTATAACTTACTACCATGCCAGACTCCTCAATTATTGAACTGAACACTCGGTTTTATAATAAAAATGCGTATAAAATGCCAATTTCAATTATATCACTATGTCTGCCACAAAACAAGAGTTTAACTTTAGTTTCTCAGCAATGGACTATCGCAATGTGAAGCCAAACTGTTAAGATTCATAGTTGAATCGACCTATTGACACGAGCCTCCTGGTCCACGTAATTCCTTGGCAAAAGGGCATCCTACCCCATAAGTTTTCCGCTACTGGAACATTTTTGTTCTGGTGGCGGAATTATTTTTAAAGAGCAGAGGATCATCAAGTCCTCTGCTCTTCTTCAGCAATAAAACCTAAAGCCTTAAATGCTTCTAATACTGCCAGTTCCTTTTTACTCTTCAATGAAGGAACAATTCTTCCGGCACCTATTTCAAGCTTATCAGCCCCGCATTTGTCTCGTACGGAACAAACGCTGGATTTGCTGATATCCAGCCCATATGACTTCTTACCCCATTTTCTGACTCCTCCGATCGATAGCAAATATGTATTCTGCCATTTTTTCGGACTCTGCCTCGCATGGGTTATGAATACCACAAATATGGTAAATCCGTGTTTTGAACACCTTTATGGACAGGTGTTCGTCAATACACGGTATAGTGGACCAGACGGGAGTCCCGCCGGCGGCCCAGCCGCCTTTCAGGCCACGCTTCGGCTCGGACGCGCCACCGGCGCCTCCTCTCGTCGCTTCGCTCCTCGGCCTCGCCGTTCGACTCCCGTCTGCTATATAAAAAGCCCGCGAAATGGCACTTTTGCCACTTCGCGGACTTTATGGACCAGACGGGAGTCGAACCCGTGTCCGAAATCATTTCCCTCGTCCTTCTACAAGCTTAGCTTACCTATTGACATTCCCTCCTGTGACCGGTGGTAGGCGACCTGACACATTCAGTAGCTTCATGATACGTCCATATGCTCAAAGCTTTGCATATGCCGTTTCTCACATGGATGATACTCCTTATCTCAAGTGTGAGTGCTTAAGGGGAGCAGCTGCGCTTAGGCAGCAAATGCTAAATCGTTCTTAGCGTTTAATTTTAGTTTTGCGATTAACGTGTCGCAACGGCTTGCTTCTCCGACTTCCATAACCCCGTCGAAACCTTTACTGGCCCGGAATGAAGTAAAACCGATCGTCTCGCTGCAAGAGCAGCTTCGCCGGGTTTTACTAACATCCTAATGCTTAATCAATTATATAATAACACTTTTACAGTGATATTATCAACGAAGATTGCGGATCTTGAAGTCTCTCTCCGCTTCTCTCTTCTGATCTCTCTTGGCGATATCCTCCCTCTTGTCATACAGCTTCTTACCGCGGCACAGCCCTATCTCCATCTTTGCCTTGCCGTTACTGAAGTATACCTGTAACGGCATCAGTGTATAACCCTTCTCCTTTACCTTGCCAAGAAGCTTATTGATCTCAGACTTATGCATAAGCAGCTTCTTGGGACGCATTGGGTCTTTGTTGAATATATTGCCCTTTTCATAGGGATTGACATGCATCCCGTATACCCATACCTCGCCGTTCTCTATCTTTACGAATGCCTCCTTGATACTGCACTGTCCCATTCTAAGGCTCTTGACCTCAGTACCGTGAAGCACCAGTCCTGTCTCATACTTCTCATCCACGAAGTAGTCATGATATGCTTTTTTATTATTCGCTACAAGCTTCATGCTCTCTCTCATGCTTACTACCATCCCGATCACTTTGTGTAAGGCAGCGGGCCGAATATCAGATTCGACAGTACCATCCGCCTTATTCCTCCACTATATCAAAATCAATGGTTCTAAGGAAGGTATCCACTCCGTCTACCCTGACCTTAACCTGCTGACCTAAGACATACTTCTTACCGTGTCCCGTACCTCTCATCTCATATGCGGCCTCATCATATACATATCTGTCTCCCGGAAGCTTCATTATATGCACCAGTCCCTCTACAGTATTGGGAAGCTCCACATATATGCCCCATTCCGTGATTCCGGATATGACACCGGTGAATTCTTCACCTATATGCTCTTCCATATACTGTGCCTTCTTAAGCTTAATCGTCTCACGCTCCGCCTCTTCGGCTCTTCTTTCAAGCTTTGATGACTTATCCGACACTACTGTTAAGATACTGTTATAATGCTCCTTCTTACGTTCATTCATCCTGCCCCGTATATCATCCTTGATTATACGATGTATCTGAAGATCCGGATACCTTCTTATAGGCGAGGTGAAGTGACAATAGTACTTGCACGCCAGTCCGAAGTGTCCGCTGCAATCCACTGTATACTTAGCCTGCTTCATGCTGCGAAGTGCCATTCTTGATATAAGCGCCTCCTCAGGAGTGTCCTCTGCTTCCGCAAGAAGCTTCTGTATCTCCTTGGGATGTATCTCTTCCTTACTTCCTTTTAAGTGATATCCGTGATTGTTGATGAAAGCTGCTAACTTCTCTATCTTCTCCGGGTCCGGAGTATCATGGGTTCTGTATACGAACGGAAGCTCAAGAAAGTAATAGTGAGAGGCAACAGTCTCATTGGCCATGAGCATGAAGTCTTCTATAAGCTTCGTTGCGGCGTTCCGTTCATATGGACGTATATCTATCGGACGACCCTTCTCATCAAGTATTATCTTGCTTTCTTCAAAGTCAAAGTCGATAGAGCCTCTCTTACGCCTGTTCTCCCTTATTATCTTAGACAGCTCGTACATGGAGTCAAGCATGTCAGTCGCATCCGGATATTTATCTCTCTCCTCCTTGTCCTTTAAGTATATCATCTTATTGACGGAAGTGTAATTCAACCTGTGGTTTACATTGATCACGGATTCTACTATACGATAGTCCGTAACCTTACCCGCCTTATCCATGGTCATGATACAGCTAAGGGCAAGTCTGTCCTCACCTGCATTTAAGGAACATATACCGTTAGACAACCTATGAGGCAGCATGGGTATGACTCTGTCTGTCAGATATACGCTTGTACCTCTCTTAAGCGCTTCCTTATCAAGTGCCGAGCCCTCCTGCACATAATTACTCACATCCGCTATATGTACTCCAAGTATATAATTATCTCCGTCTCTTTCAAGCGACACGGCATCATCCAGATCCTTGGCATCCTCTCCGTCTATGGTCACCATGAAGGTCTCTCTTAGGTCGCTTCTTCCTGCCATATCAGCTTCCGATACACAATCCGGTATCCTCTCTGCCTGCTTCATCACATTATCGGGGAATTCTACCTCAAGACCATATCCCTTTACTATGGACATGATATCCACTCCCGGATCGTTCACATGACCTAATATCTCTGTTATCCTTCCCTCCGGACTGTGCCTTTTATCCCCGTAGCTTATCAGCTCCACTACTACCTTATGCCCGTCCATGGCCCCCATGGAATCCTCGATGCGGATATATATATCACTGGCAAGCTTGGTATTGTCAGGTACTACGAAACCGAAGCTTTTGTTGGACTTCTCATAGGTTCCGACTATCTGTGTTGTTCCACGCTCCACGATCCCAACTATCTTGCCGACGGTTCTCTCAGTTCTCTTACCCGAATTCCCGGCGACCTTCATACGGCTTCTATAGGCTCTGCCGAAGCTGACATCGGGTCTGGTCTCCTTAAGCAGCACTACACTTACGGTATCCAGATGGAATGCTCCCCCCGTATACTTATCCGGAATGAATATATCCTCATCCCTTCCGTCTACCTCTACGAAGCCGAACCCCTTCTGATTGCTTATGAAGGTTCCTGTAATAACATCACTATCCTTCTTATCGGCATTTACATTCCCATGAGGCTCCGGCTTCGCTTTAGTGCCATTACCGCCTGCTTCTCCCGCTCCTATAAGGCTGTATCTGCCGCGCTTGCTTATCTCGATCTTACCCTCCAGCATAAGCTCATTAAGCAAAGTACCGAGTATGGGTCTGTCTTCTGCCGCAACCTGCATGATCACAGCCAGCTCCTTCTCCTTCATAGGGACATAGTGCTTATCCTGCATAAGGGACAGTATTATCTTTTTTCTCTCTTCATTACTCTTTTTATCCATATTTCACACCATGTCAGACCGGCTGTAATTATGACGCTTCTATCCTTATCATATAAAAATCCCTGCGTCAGGGTCAACCGTAACGCAGGGATGAATCAACTCTGTTAAGACCGAAGATCAAAAGCTCTTGATGTCCAATACTATAGCGATGATAATGAACGCTACAGTCAGCCATCTGGTGATCTTCACAAGTGCGCCCTCCATGGAACGGCCCTTGTTCTTGCCCCAGTAGCTCTCTGCCGCACCGCTTATAGCGCCGAGACCTGCCGATTTACCTTCCTGCATCAGCACGATTGCCGACAAAATAATACTTATTATTATAAAAATGACTGTCAATGCAATTCTTAATCCTGCCATTTTACTCCTCCATACCGGGAATTCCTTTTAAATCACGCAATCGTCATTCTAACACAAGTACGGTCTTAAATCAACTATTATTTATGCGTTCTTCTTGCCCTGATTGGCAACCGCATCCATCTTAGCCTTCAAAGCCTCCTGATCTCCAAGGTAATAATGCTTAATAACCTTGAAGTCATCATCGAACTCATATACGAGCGGAACAGCGGTAGGAATGTTGACACCGATGATCTCATCGCTTGACATATTGTCGAAGTACTTAACAAGCGCTCTCAGCGAATTACCGTGAGCTGCGATTATGACTCTCTTACCTGCCTGCATATCCTTCTTGATAACATCATTAAAGTAAGGAATAACTCTCTCGATGGTAGTCTCAAGGCTCTCATTGGCAGGAAGAAGAGACTTGTCTACATCTCTGAACATCTCCTGCTTGGTTGCGCTTCTCTCATCGTTCTCATCAAGCGCCGGAGGCTTAACATCGAAGGATCTTCTCCATATCTTAACCTGCTCCTCACCGTACTTCTCAGCCGTCTCGGACTTGTTAAGTCCCTGAAGCGCTCCGTAATGACGCTCATTAAGCTTCCAAGACTTGATAACGGGAAGCCATGCTCTGTCCATCTCATCAAGTGCTATATTAAGAGTATGGATCGCTCTCTTAAGATATGATGTATAGCACACATCAAAATCATATCCCTCTTCCTTAAGGATCTTACCTGCGTTCTTGGCTTCTTCTCTTCCTTTGTCGCTTAAGTCCACATCTGTCCAGCCTGTAAAGAGATTGAGCTTATTCCACTCACTCTCACCATGTCTGATAAGTACTAACTTCATCATAGCATTTTCTCCATTTCTTATTATTGATTATTATCGGGTCTGTAATTCGCCCAGACCATATTACCATATTACAGCGAATAATTCTATATTATTATCATTAAATCCTGCCACTCCAGCAATAAGTACAGAGCTTGTCCTTATCTATGCCCACGGACTCAACAAGGTCATCCAGCCTGTGGAACCTTAAGGAAGTGAAGTTAAGCTCCTTCCTTATCTCCTCATTCATATATGCATAGCGCTCGCTGTCGGGATCTGTGTATTCCGCAAGCACATCTTCGCTTACATTCTCTCCCTCTTTCCTTGCTATAATACGCCTTGTAATAAGATCCATCTCGGATGAGCTTCTTGAGAAATTAATGAACCTGCACCCATATACGAGCGGCGGACATGCAGGTCTTATATGCACTTCTTTAGCTCCGCTCTTATATAAGAATTCCGTTGTCTCACGAAGCTGTGTACCTCTCACGATGGAATCATCTATAAGAAGCAGGCTTTTGTCTTTAATAAGATCATGCACCGGTATAAGCTTCATCCTTGCTATCAGATTACGCCTTGACTGAATGGTGGGCATGAAGCTTCTGGGCCATGTGGGGGTATACTTAATAAAAGGTCTTGAGAAAGGTATCCCGCTCTCGTTGGCATATCCTATGGCATGTGCCGTACCGGAGTCCGGAACGCCTGCCACGATATCAGGCTTCACATCATCCCTCTTAGCTAAGAGCGAACCACAGTTATATCTCATCTTCTCCACGCTTATTCCCTCATATGAGGAAGAAGGATAGCCGTAATATACCCAGAGGAACGTACATATCTTCATCTTGGTGCCCGGCTTTGCCATTGTCACCACGGCATCCGGTGTAAGCACCACTATCTCGCCCGGTCCAAGCTCCCTTAAGGGTTCGTATCCTAAGTTAAGATAAGCGAAGGACTCAAAGGAAGCACAGTAGGCACCGTCCTTTTTACCAAGGACCACAGGTGTCCTTCCCAAAGCATCCCTTGCTGCATATATGCCCTTGGCCGTAAGTAAAAGTATGGTCATGGAGCCGTCTATCACGGACTGGGCATACTGTATACCTTCCACGATATTGTCTCTCTGATTGATAAGAGCAGCCACAAGCTCTGTCGCATTGATATCGCCGCCGCTCATCTCCAAGAAGTGAGTATTGCCCTTACCGAACACATCCTCCACAAGATTCTCCATATTATTGATCTTACCCACGGTACTTATAGCGAAGGTTCCATGATGTGATCTGACTATAAGGGGCTGAGGCTCATAATCGGATATGCAGCCTATACCCATAGTTCCCTCCATCTCATGAAAATCGCTCTCGAATTTCGTCCTGAAGGGGGAATTCTCTATATTGTGTATGGCTCTGTTGAAGCCATTCTTACCATATACCGCCATTCCGGCACGTCTCGTACCAAGGTGTGAATGATAATCCGTACCGAAGAACATGTCGAACACACAGTCTTCCTTAGATGCAACCGCAAAAAAACCGCCCATTTATGTTTCTCCTGTAAATCATATTACCGCAGCAGCCGCAAAGCATTGATTGCCCGTGACTTACCATAACATCCGTTCATTATTTTATTAGCATTCTGCCCATATGTCCACAAAAAAATTCAAAAAATGAAGAGTGCATATCCATCCTTGGAGATACACCCTTCATCCTGTATAGTATAAACCGATTTCTGATATCCTTTAATCCTACTTGGCAGTAATGGTCAGTGCATGCCAGAATTCATCCGAGCCGACTGCACCTGTTACTGTCACTATTCTGCCCTTGGCAAGACCCTTGGCATTATTCAGTGTAGTGCCCGAATCAAGCTTGAACTTCATTACGCCACCCGATGTATTAAGATACATTATCTCTTCCGTGGAATTGCCCTCCACAGAGCCGGAGAATGTCATGGTCGAAGAGCCTACCGTCGCACCGGATGCTCTGGTACCCACAATCTTGGCCGCATGCATATTGGCATCGTCACCTCTGTACACATAGGCCGTTACCTTATTGCCCGGTGTGAACATGAATCCGCCGGATGTGTCAGTACCGGAATCAACCACAAGATACATTACACCGCCTGACGTATTCAGATACAGTACATTGGACGTAGACTTATCCGTGGGAGTACCTGTTACTGTAGTGGTATTGGCAGGTGCTGACGAAGAAGACGAAGATGAAGATGAGGTCGTGGTCGTAGTGTCGTTGGAGTTCTCAGCTATGCTTATGGCATGCATATATGCATCCGAGCCCCTTGAAGTAACAACCGATATCTGCTTGCCCACGGTCATCAGCTTGATACCGCTGTAATCCGTAGTGGTGTCTAACTTGATATGCATCTCTCCGCTGCTGGTATCAAGGTAAAGTATCTCCTCTGTTGTGGCTTCCATGACCTTACCCGTCACCGTTGCTCTGTTGGAATCTATGGTGACCGAACCGTTAACCTTACCGCTCACTATATTGTCAGCATGAAGATATGCATCATCTCCTCTGTAGATTCCTACCGTAACAGCCTTACCCGGAACCAAGACCTTACACCTGCTTGTGTCCGTATCATTGTCTATCTTGATCACATAATTGCCGGAAGATGAAGAATAAAGCTTAAGCACCTCCGATGTTGTCCCCTTGCTGACAGTTCCCTGCACTGTAGCAAGCAACGTCCTTGCATCTGCCTTCATGCCCGGTGCAAGAGCAAGCAAAATGCCAAAAGTAACCGCCAAAGCCGCCATCGTGCCTGCACTGCTTTTACTTGCTGCCACCGTAAGATCTCTAATCTTAACTATATCACTTAAATCCAGTATACTCTTTAATCCCTTTACAAAGCCGGTATTCTTCCTGCCATCCATGCCCGTTAATTCCTTTCCCTGATTTGTATGATCGTTCATCACTCTAACCTCCATAAGACATTGTCTATATCCCGCTCATCACCCATATAAGTCCTAACATCAATATCAAACCGTATACCATTCTTCACGCCGGAGAAGAGATCAAAGTCACTCTCCTTATCCTCCTTTCCGAAGTTGGCTTATTACCCATATATCTGCTTGTCAGATCCTTGACACCCGCCATGTACTCAGCGAACTCCTCATCGCTTAAAAGCATCGGCGTACTCGACACATCAAGCATATCCCTGCCCGGATCGGCATCCTTCCCGGAATAATAATCCGCGAAATCCTGGGCGATACTAAGCAGCGTGAACTGTACGCTTGTATCACCGTTAGCCGAAGCAATATCATCAGTCAGTCTTCCGTCAAGTGTGTAGGTATGCTCCAAAGTACCTCTTACCTGTCTCTCTCCGCACACCCTGATAAGCCCGCTTTCGCTAAGCAGCTTGACCTGTCTGTACAAAGTCGCTTGGGGAATATCCTTAAGAGCCTCTCCCATCTCCCTCACCGTCACGTTGCCGTGATGATTAATGTATTGCAGGATTCTGTGTCTGACCTGATTGAGCAACAATCGCTGCGTCTCATACGCAGTGCTCTCCTTTTTCCTGCTCATCCGTCATCTCCTGTTTTACTGAATATGCATAAATGCGCACATTCATTACTCTCACTTTCGATTATATTACCATAATTGATAATAGTCAAGCAAAAAAACAGAAGTTTTGCATTTTTCTTTTGCAAAACTTCCGTCAATCCGTAACCTTCTTATATTTTCAAGCTTTAGCAGCCTTTATTCCTTCTTAAGCACCTGCCCTGCCGGCTATCTGATTGTTGCCTTCTCATTGTTCATCCGCCAGTCTATACAGCGCTTAAGATAATGGAGATAGTCGGGATTCTTGCACATTCCCTTACCCTCCACATCGGATATCTTAGCCACATCCATACCATTGCACGCGGTGGTCTTCATAACTATATTAAGTGCCTCCGCATCCGTATCATTGGCTATATATGTACCTATGCCGAAAGCCACCTTTGCCTTATCCTTAAAGTATCTGTATATCTTCGTAGCCCTCTCAAAATCCAGACTGTCAGAGAAAAGAAGCGTCTTGGTATGCGGATCTATTCCAAGTGACTTATAATGCTCTATCATCATATCTCCCCATTCATACGGATCACCGCTGTCATGCCTCACACCGGAGAAAAGGGTTGAATATGTCAGTTGAAAATCCTTAAGGAAGCACTTGGTCGTGATGGCATCCGTCAGTGCCGTTCCGTTAAGCACTCCGTATTCCTTGACCCATGCATCAAGGGCATACCAGTTCGAATACGCCGGATTATGCTTGTGATTGCCCTGCCCGACACACATTATCCATTCGTGTGCCATGGTGCCCACCGGTGTGAGTCCGTACTTCTTGGCCAGATATACATTGGAGGTTCCGACGAATGTGGACGCATCAAGCTTAGCCTGCGAAAGCTCATACACCGCATGATCCTGTGCTTCTCCGGACAGCCTCCTCCTTAATCCGAACTCCGAGAAGGGGCCCAGCTCGTATGTGCCGTTTTGCAGTCCCTTAATCTTATCTTCAAGCCTTGCCTTAAAGCTTTCATATAATCTGTCATAATCATAGGCCATCCTGAAGTATACTTCATTGACTATAGCCAGTGTGGGGATCTCATACGTGGATGTATTAAGCCATGTTCCGCCCACACTTATACTCAGTCCGCATTCTCCGTCCGTACTTATCTCAAAATCATTGAACCTCGGCTTCCACAGCCTCAAAAAGTCCACATAAGAGCCCTTGATCCATTTGATGGAATTAAGATACTCAAGTTCCTCCTCATTAAACCTCAGGTTACAGTACATACGGATCTGGTCGCGTATCTCCTCTACCATCTCCGGCGTAAAGCGTACATCCTTATTCCTGCATTTAAAATCCCATGTGGTCTTATAATCGCTGAATTGATGATATATCGCCTGCCCCATGGAGAACTTATAAGCATCCGTCTCTAAGAGCGAGTTGATTATCTGTTCCATACTTAATCCTTCCTTTCGGACCTTTATTGTCTGTAATACACGTTATATATCATATCCCATTAATGCACTCTGATATCCGTAAGCGCGCACTGATCTCCCGTAAGTGCCGCATATACCTTATCCTGATCCCCTTTTACCTCCGTGACATTCTCTATGTGTATTCCGAGATTCTCCGTTACGGTGGTGATCCTTTTCCCCTTTCTCTCGAAGAGTATCTTACATTCCAAGCCTTCCTTATTACGTTCCTTCCATTCCTCCCAGCCGGGGAAATCAGCGGTCTTTTTCATGATAAAGCTGTTCCTCGCATAGTCCGTGGAGCCGTTGTCCTCACCGTTAAGCTTGATCATTGCATATTCCTTATAATTATCTCCGTTCACCGTTCCGTCATCGGAATTAAAAAGTACTATATAAGGACAATGCCACACAAGACTCGCTCCCGGAAGACTTACGGTGTGGAAATTGAACTGTCTTCTGTCTCTTATCTCGACACCCCTTGTAGCCATCTGGCGCGGTCGGTCTATCTGAATATTCTTAAGGTCAGACTCCATGCGGTCGATATAGCTTATCTCATCGGCTATCCTTACTATATCCTTCTCGGTCAGCTTATCATCGGTCTCCTCCACCGATATGTCATAAAGCCTGCAATGCTCTCCCGTCAGTGCGATATAGACAGCCTTGGACTCACTCTGCAGGGCAACCGTGACCTCCTTGGAATTATCGGGGCTTCTCATGATTATCTTAAGGTGATCCTTATATCTTCCGGCCGTGATCACAAAGCTTGGAGATACGGTATTCTCCGTTGCAGGCAATTCCATCTCCCTGATATCTCTAGCGAATGTAGTCACACTGTTATTATCGAACCATATCTCACCATACTCATAGTAGCTGAATACCTCAATTGAATCTCTGTCGCCGTGCACATTTCTGTCGTAGGAATCATAGAGGATAATGGACGGAGCACTGAATTCATCAGGCTTATTCTTATCTTCCGCGCAGTTGAAGCTGATATTGACTATGTTATCCTCAAGAACAACGCCCTTGGTTATGCTGTCCCTGTATTCTCCGCACAGAAGCTCCTTTTCTACTGTCTCTGCAACCTCATGAGTCTTCATTCCGCCGCCCAGATCAAGTATCTTCACCATACATTTGGCGAATACCGGATCGAACTTACCGCCCGCTTCCTTGACAAAGGTCTCTCTTGCAAGGAATTCCGGGCTGGCATTCCTGTATCTTTTCTTGACAGACATATTCACATACTCGTCGGCCACAGCGATGATTCTGGCAATCTCCGGTATATCATCACCCCGAAGCCCTTCGGGATAACCTGAGCCGTCATATCTCTCATGACTGTAGTATGCTCCCTGACTTAAGTACGGATACTCCGCTATATTGGACAGAATATCCGCTCCGATCTCAGGCAGACTGTGCATGATCTCAGGGTTACTCACCTCCGGGTCTGTCTTACTCCTTATCACTTCATCAGGTTTCGCTATCATTCCGACATCATGCAGGAGGGCGGAATAATACACCATATCACAGTCATCCTCGCTCTTACCGCACATCTTGGCGATCTGTCTGGCATAGCCGGCAACCTTGGCAGCAATGCCGTTTTCGAAGCTGTCTCTCTTCTCTACCGCGGTAACAAAAGCAAGCGATGTCTGACCGAAGAGTCTCTTCATACTCTTCTGTTCCTCATGAAGCTCTTCCATCTCAACCCTGTGGGCATGCTCGACCTCATCGTTGATATCAAGATAAGTGAATATATAGAGAGATACTGATACTAACACCATGGTCATATTAACAATGGATATACCGTATGTGAATATCTGAATTATCCCGCATGTGATCGGCAAAAAAATGTACAGAAGCATGGATATATATATGAGCCTGCTGAATAATCTTCTATATTGCCGGATGACCGTATACTGTATGACCGGTGCGATAACAGGAACGATATATGCTATTAAAAAACCCCTCCCTCTGTGGTAGGTATTGGAAGCATCAAAATAATAATACAGATTGGTCATGGCGGATATTATCGCAAGTATCATACCGGCTATGGCCAAAAACTGCACTATCCTAAGTCTTATCGGCGGCGCAGTCAGTCCGCCCTCGCTTAAGAGCCGGTCAGTCAGATATATATTAAAGCCCATAACTATCGCAGATGTAAGAAAGAACACGAAGAAATTGCTGACCCTGACCATTATATATCCCTTATGACTGACATCACCTGCGTACATATAAGCCAATCTGTCGAACCACAACAGGAAGAAGGCTATGACCTCCATTAATACAAGCGCCTTTTTCCTTCTTGGCGCAAGAAATCTCGTAAGACACAGCATACATGCCATTGCCCCGCATGCACCGCACAGAAGTGCCATTATGTCCATTTGATATGTTCTTATAAAATCAAACATCCGCCTTACTCCTCCGGATCGTACTATTTATGGAGAATGAAGTATTCTTCAAGCTTTTCAAGCAATTCATCCTTCTGTATACTCTTAAGGAAGTACCCCTCAGGCTTTAGCTCTACAACTGCCATAACACTTTTCTTATCACTCTTACCGGTAAGGAACATCACGGGAATATCCTTGGTCTCATCATCACTCCTTAGCATCTCAAGAACCTGCGGCCCGCTCGTCACCGGCATCTCATAATCAAGCAATATCAGATCTACCCTGTTTTTTCCAAGCCATTTGATGGCCTGAAGCCCGGAATTAGCCATGGAAACCTTGTATTTATCCTTAAGCCACTCTCTGACCATTGTCAGATAATGCGTATCATCATCTACTATGAGGATGCTCTTCTTGAACTCTTCTTTTCCCTTTCTCTCATAATAATCCGCTATATCCTTCTCAAAAGCCGCATTATCCACAGGCCGCGAATAGCTCTTATATATAAGACCCTCCGGGATACGGCGGCAGACTGCGTCCACATCCTGCTTCTGTCCAACAGGAATCATATGTATATTCTTCTCCACCATTTTATCCGAGAGAAAATGTATCACATCCTCGGATGGGAGTGCCCCGTCCTCCATATACAAGACCACAAGCGAGACATCGGCTATGGCCGAATTCACGGCATCGACCGCGCAGGGTACAAATTCGCAGTCAATTCCCGCATCGCGGATGTTTTTCATTAATACTCGTACTATAAATGTCTCCTTAACACCTATAAGGAGCATTCGGTCCTTTTTCACAGGTTCACCCTCCAATTACTCCAAAATCAAATTCCAAGCAGCTCTTCCATCCCGTCCCAGTCAAGGCTTCGCAGCAGCTTCTCAAGTTCGCCGACCCTCTTGTCATCTTCGGGCGGCAATCTGTATTCCTTAAGTTGTTCAATTATCATCTCTACGGTATCATAATCCATCTGTGGGATTACATCCTTTAAGGCTTCATATGCATCCTTAAGCTCATCTTCCGGTATGGGCTCTTTATCCTTATCATCCGGTTGCGACTTAAGGCGGCTTAGCTTTTCTCCGTATTGTCTGTAATCAGCCAAAAGTCTGTCGGTATTGGCTGCTATATAATCAATATCACCGCTGTTGCCGGCATTCTCAAGCTGCTCTGCAAGTCTTGAGAGCTCAACCGCACCGATTATCCTTGCCGAACTCTTCAGAGAATGCACCTTTATCGTATAAAGTCTTATATTATCACTCTCATAAGCCTCTTTAATAACCTTGGAGTTCTCTTCGATGGTATCATTGAACAGATTAAGCGAAAAGATATAATTGGAGATTCCACCCGAATTCTTAATTCCTTCATCAGTATTAAGTCCTTCCGTCTCCATGATCCACCGCATGTTCTCAGGGAATTCACTGAGCTCCTCCACCGCATCGGCTTTAGCAGGCTTCTCCATGATCTCTTCGGGAAGATGCCGCATTATGGCCTTCTCCAAGGCTTCACTGTCAACAGGCTTGGCAAGATATCCGTTGAAGCCCTTGGATATATAATACTCTTCACTGTTGGCGGCATTGGCCGTCAGCGCATAGACCGGAAGATCAGGATACAGCTTTCGTATCCTGCCAACGGTCTCCACGCCATCCATTCCCGGCATCATATGGTCTAACAGGACGACATTGAATTTAGTATCCCTTATCTTTTCCAGGCACTCCTCTCCGCTTGTAGCCGTTGTAACGAACACCTTGGTCGCTCTGAGCAGACCCTTGATGACATTAAGATTCATGGGAGTATCATCAACAACGAGTATATCCGCATCCGGAGCTATGAACTGCGGAACATAAGGTCCCTTCGCCCTGCTCTCATCATGCTCCATGAATATACCTACGGGTGTGGGATCTTCTATCCTCTGTCTGACAGTCAGTATGAATTCAGAGCCTTCACCGTACACACTCTCACATGTGAGTTCGCCGCCAAGCAGCTCGGCAAATCTTCTGGATATATCAAGTCCAAGCCCCGTTCCCTGTATCCCGCTGTTCTTCTTCTCATCGAGCCTCTCATATGCCGCGAAGAGCTTATCCATATCCTCTTCCTTAACACCTATACCCGTATCCTTAACTGAGAATCTGAGCATACAGATATCGTCGGTTCTCTCCTCCATGGACACGCAGAAGGACAGTCCGCCCACATCCGTATACTTCACGGCATTGGTCAGCAGGTTAAGGACTATCTGTTTGATCTTGCCCGAATCTCCGTACAGTCGTCTGGGAAGTATCTCATCCACCGTAACATCGAATATCAATTCCTTCTCGGTACTGCGTGAGCGGATCATAGCCACTATGGAACGAAGCATATCCTGTGTATCATATTCCTGTTCCACGAGGTTCATCTTACCGGATTCTATCTTGGATATATCCAGGACATCATTGATAAGACCAAGCAGTGTCTCCGACGCATTACGTACATCAAGCGCATAATTCATCATGGAGATAAAATATCCCTTAGGCACTCCCGTGGCATCTTCTCTTAACATAAGCTCATTCATTCCCATTATGGTATTGATGGGTGTACGTATCTCATGAGACATATTGGCTAAGAATCTTGATTTGGCTGAATTGGCTCTCTCCGCTTCCTCTTTGGCTTTTCGTATCTCATCATACTGCCTTCTGATAATTGTGCCGTTCATTATACGCCATACTACAAATCCGGCAGCCGCAGCAGCGAGCATGAGTATAAGCACTTGGAATGCCGCCAGCTCCGTTATCTGCGGACGTTTGACTATGCGGTATGTATCATCCAAAAGCTTATTGCCTTCATTATCTATCGCCTGAACATGAAGCGTGTAATTGCCGTACTTAAGTCTTGTATATTCAAGAGCCGACAGTTCATTCTTGGGAGCCTCTATTCCGTCATCCTCCTCACCCTCGATGAATACCCTTACTAAAGGATTGGTAAGAGTATAATCAAGTACGGAGGCAGTTATCCTTATACGATTGCCTGATGACGGGATCGTATACACTCCGTCCTCATCCGGAATGACCTTCTCATCACCGCAGTATATCGAGCTGATGGAGGACTTCACCTTAACCTTCTCCTCCATAAAGTGCTCGATATTCACCTTGCACACACCGCTTCTTCCGGGTATATACAGATATCCGTCTTCGCTTAAAGCACTGTAGGAATTGGATGTCGGTGTTGTGGTTACGCCGTTTGACAGTGTATACAGCCTGTAATCCTTGACATTGTCGTTAAGCATCGCATCGGCATCAACCACATATATACCGTATGATGACAGTATCCACATCTCATTTTCCGAATTGATATACAGGTCATAATTATTATTATACGGGAACGTTGTGACCTGACTTATCTTCCCGTCCTTCATATACTCTATGGAATTAGAGGTTATTATCCAGTATACTCCCCTCTCTTCATCCTTTTTTATCTTCATGATGACATCACTTGTAAGACCGTCATCTCTTCCGATCCTCTCTATCCGCTCATCATATATGACATATATGCCGTCTCCGTCAGAACCGGCATATACCTCACCATTATCTCCTCCCTCAACAGTAAGGAATACACTGTTCTTGATACCTTCCCCGATACCAACCGTCTTCCTCACGCTGCCATCCTCGATCACAGCCAATCCGCCATTGGTTCCTGCCAGTACAGAACCATCCGGCTGCGGCATGACAGCCCTGACCGAATTGCTTGGCATTCCGTTATCTTCATTAAAGCTTATGATCTCACCCTTGTCCGTATAACATACAAGTCCGAGATCATTCGTGAAAGTCGATATCCACAGGTTGCCCCTGCTGTCGGAATTAATACAACGTACTCTGGCATTGCCGATATATTCCGTCAGTTCATTCTCTATGATACTGTCATCAGGGCCGATCACCTGTATTCCGCTGTCTGTACCGATATAGAGGCTGTCATTATATATGCAGGTTGCATTGACCACTTCCTCCGGCAATCCCACCTTCCCTGTCAGATCGACGAAGCTGTTGGTCACAAGCTTCATTACGCCCTGAGTAGAGGATGCCAGCCACAGATTACCCTGATAATCAGAGGTGGTCATCTCAATGGCACTGTTTATCGGAATGTCTGACAGCTCATGGAAGCTTTTATTATCAATATATCCGACTGTGGTCGTAGAAGAAGCCCACACCCTTCCGCAGTCGTAGCTTAACCAATGTACCCCGTTTATTGGAGCTACATTGATCTTGGTCATGTACTTTGCTTTATCGCCGACCCTGCCATAATATACAAGATTACTCTCCGTCCCGTAATATATCATTCCTGCGGCATTCGGATCGGCAAGGATGGTGGATATCTCTTCCATACCGAGTTCATCACTCGTATACAACTCGGTTACCTCATGATCGTCTATGGCGAATATAACACCGCCGGATGCATACCCGTATATTCTTCCCGTCGAATCCGCATCAAGCTTAATCACCCTTGAATCGTTGAGCACTTCATTATCTATAATATGTACGTTCATCTGCTGATCGATAAAGCATACTCCGGCTGTTGTACCGACGTAGATATCCCCGTCGCTATCCTCCGCAAATACCCTGATAGAAGAAGACGGCAGACCTTCCTTGTAGGTAATGTGTGTATATTCATCACCATCAACTACCACAATTCCGTTATCATTGGTTGCAACCCATATTCTTCCGAGTCTGTCTTCAAAAAGCCCTCTTCCGCTTGTCAGTCCGCTCGATGCAGCCAGCCTCTCGAAAGAAGTACCGTCATATCGTATGATCCCGCTGTATCCGCCAATCCATATATGACCCTCGCTTGCGCACAGAATAAAATTGGCATCTGATGTGGGCAGTCCGTTAGACGCATCATATATCTCGGAGGTATATCCCACATTATCAAGCTGATTGCTGGCTGCATAGCCACCGCCATTCTGATATTCAGCCGATGTAATATCATCCTCTGCATGAGTCTTAAGTCCGCACACATTACAGCACACGATAACCGTCATCATGAGGATAACCCATGCGTTCACCGCTCTCTTACTTATTCTTTTATTACCGTATATGAACGGTCTAAGCTTATATATTCTGCGCATATTTCTTAAGAATTACCTGTACCTCCGGAAGTGAATCCATGAACACCTCCACACACTTAGGATCAAACTGTGTTCCCTTCCCCTCTTCTATAATGGATAAAGCCTTTTCGATCGTGAATGCCGGTTTATATACTCTCGGAGAAGTCAATGCATCGAATACATCCGCTACTGCCATTATACGGGCAGACAATGGTATGACCTCACCGTGTAATCCTTCGGGATACCCCCTGCCGTCCCATCTCTCATGATGATAGGCCGCCATATTCCTTGCTTCCTTGAGATAGCTTCCGCCCTCTACCGTTCCTATAGCCTTCTCCATGATATGCTTACCGGCTGTGGTATGAGTCTTCATGATCTCATATTCTTCATCTGTAAGCTTACCCGGCTTATTAAGTACCTCGTCCGGTATGTTGATCTTGCCCACATCATGCAGCGGTGCGGATCTCACAACATCCGACATGAATTTATTGGTGATCTTCTCTGCGTAATAGCCCTTCCTCTTAAGTCCCTCGACTATTATCTTCACATAGGCGGCAGTCTTCTGTATATGCGCACCTGTATCCGAGTCACGATTCTCCACCATATCAGCCATAGTGATTATCAGACCGTCCTGCATCTTGGCTGTAGCTTCCGACAGCCGCCTTATACTGCGCATCTGTTCTGCCTGATTAAGTGTCATATTACTGATCGCACTGTACATCTTCTCGATCTCATCACCGGTTCGTATGCCTATATCTCTGAATTCCCTAACCTCTTCATCCAGTATCTCCTGCCTGTCATCGCCAAAAGAGAAATTATTCACATATCTGGTTATGGTATTGACCGGATATATGATGTGGTACTCCGTCAACCATGTGACAAATACGCATAATACTATGAAGAATCCCAAATACACCGATATCATCTCAACCAGGAAGCTGCGCCGCATGGCATTAAGCTGCCCCATATCCACATCAGCTCCTACATAACACACACATCTGCCATTGGAATCATATACGGGCTGATATGCCGTAAGCAGATATCCGTATCTGTCATTGGTAACTATGGGATCTATCCTCTCTCCCGACAGCAGGGCCGGAAGATACTCACGAAATCCCTCATCAATCGGAATGACAGTGCCGATAAGCTCTCCTTCCGTATCTGCCGTGTCTATATCGAATACCACATAGCACCCCTCTTCCGTTATCTTATATACATACAGATATTCTATATCCGCAGAGCTTTGCAGTATTCTTGCCAACAGATTCTCAGTCTCCTGATAGCCGGCGACGGCACCGTCTTTTTCAAGATATTCATTAACCATATCCGCATCGATTATACCGGCGGCGATCTCAGTTGTTCCCTGTGCGATTCTCGCATGCTCTTCAATGATGGTCTTACGATATATCTCCATACTGATAATCATCGCAACAACGGACACTATCGCCAGAACACCCGATACTACAATAAGTATCTTGACCTTTATAGGCATAACACGGGTAAGAGCTTTGTCGGACAGTGTTGCCTCCTCATCTGAGATAGGCTTCTGCATCCAGCCTCTGATCCTAAAGTATTGATGATACTTTTCGGGTATAAGGCGGATCACTACCGCAGCCACTACTACGATAATGGCTTTATCCGGTATATCCATTATGATGCTGGCTAAAAGGTGAGATACGAACTGCCCCGTATGCAGGGTCTCATACAACACGCCTGCAAGAGCTTCACCTTCAGAGGTAAGTCCGTTCATAAACCATGGTATGAGCGACCCTATACCGCCGCCTATTAACACGAATATCGCAAACATCCCTATATATCCGGCGACCTTCCTTATCCAGCCTCTCCTTGCCCAAAATGCCGCAACGAAAGCTATCAAGACATTAAGAACTCCGTAATACAACGCCGTCGGATCATACAAGGTCTTAAGCATATTGGTGAAAAATCCCACGAGCACACCCGGAAGGTAGCCCCCCAGTGCACCCACAATAACACTTCCTACCGTATCCAGATATAACGGCAGACCAAGCGCTCCGACAAGTGCGCCTAATGACAGGTTGAGCAACACTCCGGCTGCACACAGCAAAAGCGGTATCCTATTATTATTCACCGATTTACGATCTTTTCTATTTACATCACTCATAGACACCTCTTATAATCCAACCTTAATTATACCAAATAGAAGCATTATATTGTACCTGTTTTTGAACAAATCGGAAATCAAAAAAGAACCTGTCAAATAACTCATGACAGGTTCTTATAATTATTATAAAATTTACTATCCGTTACAGATCGATATCATTATGCATTGACTATCTGACCGAAATCAGCCTTAAGACTCGCTCCGCCTATGAGACCTCCGTCTATATCGGGCTTTGATAAAAGCTCGGCTGCGTTGCCGGCGTTCATTGAACCGCCGTACTGAATACGGACAGCTTCTGCTGTAGCCACGTCATACATCTTGGCGATGAGGTCACGGATAAGCTTACATACCTCTTCTGCCTGGTCTGCGGTAGCAGTCTCGCCTGTTCCTATAGCCCAGATAGGTTCGTATGCGATAACAAGGTTCTTAACCTGATCTGCTGTCACATCAGTAAGGTCCCACTTGATCTGTCTCTCGATCCACTCCTTATATGTCCCTGCCTTACGAAGCGCAAGCGACTCACCACAGCAGAGGATAGGCTTAAGACCTGAAGCGAATGCCTTCTTAACCTTAGCATTAATGAGCACATCATTCTCACCGAAGATATCTCTTCTCTCCGAATGACCGATGATGATATACTCTACACCTGCATCCTTAAGCATGGGAGCAGATATCTCTCCGGTGAAAGCACCCTTGTCCTCGATATAGAAGTTCTCGGCTCCCACATGTACATTAGTGCCCTTAACAGCCTCTGCTACGGGTACGATATCAATTGCAGGTACGCAGTATACTACATCCACGTCATCATTCTTAACAAGATCCTTAAGTTCTGCACAAAGTGCAACTGCCTCACTGGGAGTCTTGTTCATCTTCCAGTTGCCGGCAATTATTCTTCTTCTTGACATTTTAGTTCTCCTGTTCAAATTCATTGTTCAAATATCTTTACAGCATAAATTGCGGGTCGCATTCGCGCATAGCGCTCATAAGCGCGACCATCAATAATCCACCGGATTATTGATCTATTTATCATCAGCAGCATATACACCCGGAAGCTCCTTACCCTCTAAGAACTCAAGGGAAGCGCCGCCGCCTGTAGATATGTGACTCATCTTATCTGCGAATCCAAGCTGGTTGCATGCTGCCGCTGAATCACCACCACCGATGATGGTAGTAGCTTCTGTCTCTGCAAGTGCCTTGGCAACAGCTATTGTACCCTTGGCAAGAGTAGGGTTCTCGAATACACCCATAGGTCCATTCCATACGACCGTCTTAGCTTCCTTGACTGCATTGGCGAAAAGCTCCTGTGTCTTGGGTCCTATATCAAGACCTTCCATATCAGCAGGTATTGCTGTGGAATCAACATACGTTACATCAATAGGTCCGTCGATGGGATCGGGGAAGCTCTTGGCTACACCTGTATCAATTGGAAGAAGAAGCTTCTTACCAAGCTTCTTAGCCTTCTCCATCATCTCCTTACAGTAATCAAGCTTCTCGTCATCGCAAAGTGACTTACCTATCTCATATCCCTGTGCCTTAAGGAAAGTGAATGCCATACCACCGCCGATGATAAGTGTATCTGCTTTCTCAAGGAGGTTGTCTATAACATTGAGCTTATCCGCAACCTTAGCACCGCCAAGGATCGCTACGAAAGGACGGACCGGATTCTCAACGGCATTGCCAAGGAAATCGATCTCCTTCTGCATAAGGTAACCAACCGCATTGGTACCGCCCTTCTCTGTTATGTACTTTGTAACAACTGCAACGGATGCATGTGCTCTGTGAGCGGAGCCGAAAGCATCACATACATAATCATCCGCAAGATCGGCAAGCTCCTTGGCAAAAGCTTCTCCTGCCTTCTGGGGCTTGGTCTCTTCCTCGCCACGGAATCTTGTATTCTGAAGAAGAACTACATCTCCTTCCTTCATGGCTGCAACGGCTGCTGTAGCTGCTTCTCCTGTTACATTATAATCAGCTACGAATTTCACTTCCTTGCCAAGCTTCTCTGAAAGCCTCTTGGCTACGGGTGCAAGACTCTCCTTCTCGTTGGGGCCTTCCTTAACCTTACCAAGATGTGAGCAAAGTATAACCTTGGCTCCTTCTGCAATAAGCTTGTTGATAGTGGGAAGTGCTGCCACTATTCTTGTCTCATCGGTGATCTCACCGTTCTTAAGCGGAACGTTGAAGTCACATCTTACAAGAACTCTTCTGCCCTTTGCGTTGAAATCATCAACACTCTTTTTGTTCAATGACATATCCATGTCCTCCTATAAATATTATTATCATATCTGTGACTTGCGCATTGTCACAGAAAAGAATAAAAGCCGCCGACCTTAAGCCAGCGACTCTTATTATAGCACATATATATGAGATTTGACTATAAATATCTCATGTATTTACGCCATTATCCATTGCTTTTCAATTCCTGCTTGTCATTATACATTTTATAATCCGCCCGCTCGAAGATATCCGTCACCGAATCATCTGTGTCAGGATCATACTCCGACATGCCTGCGGCTATCACGGGGCCTGACCCTTCATCCCTGTTCTTACGTACCTCCAGCCTGAATTTTTCCATCAATTCCTTTCTGGAATTGTAATCATCCCCTCTTAAGAATACTACGAACTCGTCCCCTCCGATACGGAATACGGGGCTGTGGTCGAAGACATCACACAGAAGCTTGGCACAAGCCTTGATGTATTCATCACCTGCTTTATGTCCCTCTACATCATTTACCTGTTTTAATCCGTTTACATCACATACGACGATACCGAAGGGCAGATAATCCATTCCGTTATCTATGTTGGCCTGCACCGATTTCTCCAGCTCCATATATGCAGTCTTATTCTTAGTCCCCGTCAGTTCGTCTCTTCTTGCCAGCTCCCTCTCCGAATTAAGAGCCCGAAGGTGCTCCTTTTCCTTCTTCATCTCTTTATCAATATTCTCAACACCGATTATAAAATGCGTCATGTCACTGGATTTTCTTACAGACATTCTTACATAATGGCGCTTGCCCTCCACCATGAGCCTGTAGTCAATATCATACTGCTTCTTACTCTCGAGAGCGGATAGCAGATAGTCTTTGTTCACTATACTTAAGATGCGCTCCATATCACCCTTATGAATGACCTTGGGGATATTATTCCTTGATTCTTCGAAGAAATCATCTCCCGTCTGCTTGACCTCTAACAGCCCGTACAGATTATTGGACTCATAACCGACATAGCTTCCGTTCTCAATATCCACATAGTATATCTCATCGTAATTGTAAGCCAGGCTCTCTGCTATCTGACTGAAGGTGGCATGCTGCTTCTGATTCTCCATCTGTATGGATTCTGCTGTTATCTCGTCCTGTATATCCTTAATGGCAAAGACAAAATGCTTCTTATCATTTGACAGCATCACGGTGAATCTGTAATATCTCGCCTCATCACCCACCATTATCCTGTATTTATAGGAATAAGAATTCTTGCCTTCGAGATTCTTAAGCATGGTCTCCTTATGATACAGACTCTGGGCGAAATCCCTGTCGTCAGGATGTGCATATCTTCCAGCATTGAGCATGGTCTCCACATAGAAGTCCTCACCTTCCATCGGTACATTCATGGTCTCATATGTTGAACTGGCAGAGAACTCAATATATCTGCCGGTCTCTATATCAATATAATAGATTGCTTCATAATCCTTTGCCAAGGATGAGGCGATCTGGTCATAGACTTCCTTTTCTTTATTGGCTACCGCATTCTCCTGACGTTCGATATCCAGATCAAGCTTCTCATCCTGTTCAATATAAGCATGGATGATACATATCTCTATAAGGCAGCCCATCGCATAGAAGGGAAGAAGAGGATAAAGTATCTGCAATACTATGAAAATAACCATTGCAAGACAGGTATAGCCCACGGCATGATTATGGATCTTCTCTTTGCCTTCGGATCTCGATGCCATGAAAAATGTGTAGAGCGAAGCAAGCAGATACAGCAGCACCTGAAGGATAAGTGTGAGATATCTTCCAAGCAACGCCGTATATTCGCCGCCTTCGAATGTGAAAATGATTGGTATGAAAAAATTAATGATAAGATAAACTATCGTAAAAAGAAATATAGCCCAACCGATGCCTCTGATTAAAGAAGCAAACCTGTTCTTACTTTCCAGATATTCTGTCACGAACCGCACCCATAACACCACTGTCAGCACCATGAGCGTAAAATACAGAACCGTATCGGCATACACAAGCGGTATGATGTGTATCCTATACAGTATACCCCACAGTATATCCGTTATATAATAACCCAGAACACCGTACAGGAACTGCTTATACCGTATCATCGCAACCGAGCCTGTGTTATTAATATCACGGCGTGTTAAAAGCTCCTTATTGATTATAAGATGTAGTATAAGCGCCAACGTTCCAACGCTTGCATAATTCATCGCCGTACATCCTCCAAGATGTCACTTAAAATTCAAAATCCGCCTCTGTAAGCAGCGATATATCCGCATCAGGTTCAGCCACAAGCCTCTTGGACTGATTAAGGATCGCTTCCTCGACCTTATTACGAACCAGTCGTCCGTTACCCGCCTCTCTTGCATTGGTAGCCTGAACATGGGCAAAAAATGCTTTCATCGGTTCATAAACCGCCTCATCTATCTCATAGCCCTTGCCTCCTGCCGTTATCTTAGCAATGGCGGTAAGTTCGTCTGCCGTATAATCAGGGAAATTTATGATATTGGGGAACCTGCTCTTAAGTCCTGAATTGGACTCAAGGAAATCCTCCATCTCCTTGGAATATCCGGCAAGTATCACTATAAGATTATCCCTGTTATCCTCTATGCATTTAACAAGCGTATCAATAGCCTCAAGCCCGAAGCTGTCATCCTCTCCCCTGTACAGACTGTAAGCCTCATCAATGAACAGTACTCCACCGAGTGCCGACTTAACCACCTGATTAACAAGGGGTGCTGTATGACCTACGAACCTTCCTACCAGGTCTCCTCTTGATACCTCCACAAGCTGACCGCCGGATAATACACCGATAGCCTTAAGATACTTGCTGACTATTCGCGCTATCGTCGTCTTACCTGTACCGGGATTACCCGTGAATATCATGTGCTTGTTAAGCTCACCTGCCTTAAGCCCTTCCTCTCTGCGGCGCTTCTGCATGGCATAGTATTCCTTAAGGCTTCTGATATAATCCTTGACCATATCAAGTCCCACGATATTATCAAGCTCTCTCTCGACAGCGTCCTCCTCACCGTTATAGCCCGTAGGAAGGTAGTCGCTTATCTTTATCTCTTCATGCGATTCAGCCTCACCTTCTATGATCACATAAGGCAGTCCGTCCTTGCATGTGAGTGTAAGTTTCTTGCCTGCAATGTCGTCTCTTTCCAGGCGAAGCTCGGACAGCGCGCGTATCGTCTCATCATATGTATCGAGCACGCCCTTAAGACCTCTGTTACGCGAAGTCTGCGAAGCCGTGTAGGCATCGAAGCTCTCATCCGTCGTTATGTCATAAGCCAACTGCTTCTTACATCTTCCTGTCAGCTGTTCCTTAAGTACGGCATTGATCTTATCTATCGAATCGGGATCAAGCGCAGCCGTGGTACATACATCACCGAGGGCATTGACGAAAGGCGCTCCCATTATCCCTGCAAGCTTATCAAGCGCCATTCTACCCATGAATACAAGGTACTTGCCCTTGGCCTCGAATGAGCCAACGGTCTCCCCCGCCAGGGCATTGGATACGCTGACAAGCTGACCGTTCGACATCACATATCTCTCCGAAAGTCTGCACTCTCCCGTAGTAACCAGATCGCTTATACGGGTCAGCATCGAAATGTGACAGTTCTCCATATTCTCAAACAGTATAACCGATGCCTTGTTCTGAAGTGCAGAATACAAATCCTGTAGGAACAGCTTCTCTTCCGCAGCCGACGGATACAGAGACAAATCCATGATATACGGAGCATCCCCACTTATGATCCTTCTCTTATTAAGCTCAGACACCATAAGTCCAAGAGTATAATGCCTGCCACTGCATTCGGGACCCGTGATAAATATGCTGTTTAATGCATCATTATGATCCCTCTCCGAAACAAAAGGACGCTTGAATGCGATCGCAAGCTTACGTATGAACTCATCCTGACCGAACACACTCTTCTTAATCTCGTCAGTCAGTCCATCGAATTCCTTAAGCACATCCGGATTATCGGCCGTCACCGATACCGCTGCCGCAGAGGTCGGTACACCGAAGTCCGATTCTATATTCTTATTAAGCTCCTTAAGGGTTCCCGCAATATCCTCAGATGACTTGGCATAAGCCTTATCTATCCTGTCAAGTTCTCTGGCTGTCTGTTCAGATCTCTCTGCCACAGCTTTAAGCATAGATGCCGCATCATTCACCCCGTTCTGTGCGCTTCTTACATTTTGCGCTGTCCTGACTCCTTGCGTACTGCCGGCATTCTTGGCTTCCTTTTCCACCCTTACCGCCTCGAGGTTCTCCATGAAGGTTCCGCCCTTTTTCTTCTGGCGCTTCTTAGCCTCCTCTATCTCATCCAGCGTATAATTGGCTTTCTTCCCGCCCATGCTGTCCATAAAATCGTTCATATTCATTCCTCACGTCAAAAATGCTGTATAATGGCACTTCCGCACCTCAATCTGTCTGCCTCATAATACCATAATTTGCAATGACAGTAAATAAGACGGCGGGATATGAATGGCATGAATCTTATTCACACCAGCCGTCCGGATTGGCACCAAAAAGAGCTGCCGGATAACCGACAGCTCTTGAAATTGCTTATTATCGTAAGCCCATATCTTAGATCAGATTACTTAAGAAGGCTTCCGAAGTGCTTGATGGTACGAACCATCTGGCTTGTGTATGAGTTCTCGTTGTCATACCATGATACAACCTGAACCTGATTTGTTCCGTTATGAAGAGGAAGAACCAATGTCTGATTTACATCGAAG
>ODAI013549501.1_pt1 | contig 27244 bp, 22 predicted proteins | sample 1539321 | NCBI WGS metagenome assembly ODAI01 (sample SAMN02144231, study PRJEB22623) | gut metagenome | biome: sheep rumen | host: Ovis aries | place: New Zealand
AGAGCGTCCTTTCGGTGGTGGGACTGAGTCCCGTTGATTATCTCCTCAAGACCATCGACAAAGACGGGCTTCGCAAAAAGCTGGGTGATTTTTTCGCCAGAAAGTAACAGACCGGGAAAATGGCTGTAAGACTATCTGATCATCTGAAGGAAAAATACGGAGAAAAAGTATACAGGCTTTCGTTATCATCCGGCTGTGGATGTCCCAACAGGGACGGCAGCATCGGTATAACGGGAGGCTGTACTTTTTGTTCCGAGGGCGGATCCGGGGAGTTTGCGGCACCTTTCGGAGACGTAGATAAACAGATAGATGAAGCGAAAAAACGCATAAGCCAAAAGACAGATGCAAAAAAATTCATAGCATATTTTCAGTCCTATACCAATACTTACGGAGATCCGGAAAGACTGGGCAGGCTGTACAAAAAAGCCATCGAAAGGGATGACATAGTCGCTCTTTCACTGGGAACGAGGCCGGACTGTCTTGGACAGGATATTATGGATATGCTCAAAGAGCTGAATGCCATAAAGCCGGTCTGCATTGAGCTGGGACTCCAGACCGTAAATGACGGGACTGCAAAAAAGATCAGACGCGGATATGAGCTTGAGGTATTTGAAAAGGCATATGATGCGCTGAAAAAAGCGGGATTAACAGTCGTGGTCCATGTGATATTCGGACTTCCGGGAGAGTCAGAGGAAGATATGCTAAGGACCATCAGGTATCTGTCGGACTTAACCCCTTCTCTTGACGGCATCAAGATCCAGAATCTTCAGATCCTTAAGGGGACGGATCTTTACATGGAATATGAAGAGCAGATAAATGGCGGAGGAGCCGAAGGCGATATAAAGATCATGTCCATGGATGAATACACGGATCTTGTGGCAAAAGCGCTGGCCATCCTTCCCGAAAAGACGGTTGTTCACCGCATGACCGGGGACGGACCAAGAAAAATCCTTGCAGCGCCCCTCTGGAGTCTTGATAAAAAAAGGGTTATAAACATGCTTAACAGAAAAACCCGGGCATTGTTTATTTAATCCGGGTTGCTACTGTGTAAGTTTTTCATTTATAATGAAAAGGTAGGTTTTTATCAAAGGGGAGAGATAAAATGCTTAAAAAATTATTTGCTACTCCGAAGAGGACCATCGCAACAGTCATTTCAACTTTGGCTGTTGTCGGGGTTGTGGTCGGGGTTCTTGTATATAACAGCTGGATCCTTGCCATTGTCATGCGTGTTGAAAGGCTTGTGGGCGAAGTCAACATGTTTGAGAACGGTAATAAGCAGGAGATCTTTGAACAGATGCGTCTCAGGGATGGTCAGAGCATCATTACCGGGGGACAAAGTCTCGTCACCATTTCCCTTGATAACACCAAACTCATGACCATGGAAGAGAGCAGTCTGGCATATGTCAGAGGCAGAAGAAATAAGCTTCAATTTGACCTGGTGGAAGGAAATCTCTTCTTTAATGTCAATGAAAAACTTAAGGATGATGAAACATTTGAGATAACAACCACCACCATGACCTGCGGTATAAGGGGAACATCCGCATATGTCGGAAATGACAGTACCGGTCACGAAGTGCTCATGGTCACGGACGGCGTGGTGCATGTGGATGCGGTAAATCCCGTGACAGGCGAAAAAACTTCCACCGATGTTTACGCGGGAGAGATGATAACCATCTATCTTGATGAAGAAGCTGAAGGAAACGCAACAATATCAATAGTAAAGAGAAAGTTCAGGGAGGAGGATCTCCCGGCACTTGCTTTAAATGCGATAGATAAGGATCCCGAGCTTAAGAAAAGGATTGGAAATGCCACGGGATTTTACGTTCAAAAACTTGAAGAACTGGCCATAGTAACCAGTACTCCGGGAATTTCCATGTACGGAAAAGCGGCGGATGAGCTTAAGGATCTGGGAATAGCCGACTCCATACCCTATATGGGTTTCAGATCCGCGGAGATGACGGAGATTGCAAACAGGGCGGCAGATGTTGCCGGAGAGGACCTTCCCCTTGAGATTGCCATAATAAAAGGCCTTGATGAAGTCATGCAAAATCTCGAGGATGCAGGATGCAGCGAAGGTGAGATAACAGAATGCATGACTGTTTCTTCTGATGTTGTGACGAGTGTCGTAAATGCGGTCTCAAATAATGGCGTATCGGGAGAGGACCTTGTAAGTGTTGCCCAGACCGTATCCGCTACCATTGCCGTATCGGTATCCGAGATGGAAAATACAGGTCTTTCACAGCAGGAGATCATAAATGTCGTGGAAGCGATAGGAATTGTTTTTTCACAGGCTGTATCCGGACAGGGAGAAGGCCCTGTTACTGCGGGGGATATCCTGAATTCCATTGCCGAAGCATCGAATCATTGTACAGAGACCGTTTCGGGAGAGATGGACAAAGAATCAGACGGTGATGAAACAGTCATAGCTCTCCTTGGAAGAAATACCACCGAGGAAGGTTCGTCTGAAGAAGAACCTGTCCGGGAACCCGAAGAAAAAACTGATGAACCGGAGCAGGCCCCCGGCGCCCCCACTGTGCCACAGCAGGCACAGATCAGGCCTGAACCCGCACCTGCAGAAGCTGACGTGCCGGTTCAGCAGACACCTGCATTGCCGGCTGAGCCGGAGCAGACACCTGCTCAAAGCAGCAGCTCATCTTCGAGCTCTTCAAGTAATTCCAGCAGCAGTTCGTCAAGTTCATCCAGCAGCAACTCAAGCAATAACCAGCCGACAACTTACGCGATTTCGTTAAGTGTTAATCCGCAGGCAGGAGGATCCGTAGGAGCTATGTCATCCTCCACACATACACAGATATCATCGGCTGCTCCCGGAGAAACAGTACTGGTTCAGGCACTTGCCGGTAACGGCTATGATTTCAGCAGATGGACAAATCCCCAGGGACTTAATCTTACAAGTATAAACAACGGTGCATATTATTCTTTTGTCATGCCATCAAGTGATGTCTCGTTAACGGCAGAGTTTTCTGTTTCATCGAATCCTTCAGGTAATTCCGTTACCTGTACGGTTTCTCCGGCAGGGTCCGGTACCGTTTCCGGAACCGGAACGTATCAGACGGGACAGAATGTAACGCTTACGGCAAGTCCTTCACAAGGTTATACTTTCACCAGATGGGATTCTATGCAGGGAATAGCGTTTATGAGCCTGACGAATCCTTCGCAGTCATTCAAGATGCCTTCGGGTGATGTCTCGTTAACGGCAATTTTTTCTCCGCAATCGTATACGATAACTTATAACTGTATGGGAGGTACCATCACTGCCACCACATATCCGACCAGTTACAATTACGGAACCGGTGTAAAGCTTCCCACAAGTGCGGATCTGCAGGCTCCTGCAAATAAGAGGTTCAGAGGGTGGTTTCAGTCAGCAATGGGTGGAAGTGAAATTACCAGTATCTCTTCAACCGACAGTGGAGATAAGACATTTTATGCCCAGTGGCAGGACAGTAACTCATATTTACAGAATAGCGGGGGTGTAACTAACAACAGTACTAATGACAACTATGTGCTTTCTTCAACCGCAGGAAACGGAACATTTACACTGGGAACCACTTCAGTATCCATTATCATGCAGGCTTCCACTGCTGCGGGAACCCAGGTCAATATTCCGCTTGTTGTTGAATATATCACGATAGACAGATTCGATCAGGTGGATCTGTCCGGTGCAGAAGCAGGAGCAAAGGTGACACAGACGTTTTCCGGAACCGTAGTGGAAAGGACCAAAGGGGCAACTCCCGAATATACCATTACTCCTTCGGGAGGAACGGTGGGCACATATTCCGGATCTTTGACCAGTGAAGATGCCACACATGTTACAATATATGACGGAAATAATACTTATTCAGTGGATAAATCAACCGGAACAGTTACCGTAACCTGACAGGTCTGAAGCGTATAAATGTTTAACGAAGAAGAGTCAAAGAAAAAAAATATCATAGTGATGGCGGTGATAATTATTGCCGCCATCCTGATCGCGCTTACCGGAATGAACAGACAGCCTTCGAGACTGGAAAATTACAGTGAAGATTATCTGTATCGAAGGTTTGACGGATTTCCGGAAGATATCAAGATAGTAGCCATAGACGACGAGACTTTAGAGGCACTCGGACCTTATAATGATTGGGACCGTTCATATTTTGCCGACCTTATAAATGTTTTATATGCAGATCCGGAGCATAGTCCGGAAATCATTGCATTTGATGTCATCTTTTCGGGAACAAACGGTTCTTCAGAGGATGCAGAGCTTGTTGAAGCAGCTTCTAAGGTGCCGAAGATAGTTATGGCATCGCTTTTTGAAGCGGATAATATGATCCGGACCGAAGAGGGAACATTTTACACTGAGGCATATATCACTGAAGAACATAAGCCGTATGACGAGCTTCTTGCGGTGACAGATCATGCATTCACCAATGTCTCTTCAGACAGCGACGGCATAGTAAGACATATCTATACAAAGATCCCACCCGACTATACATTTTTCTCATATAAGATCGCATCCATGATCTCTGATGTTTCAGATCATAAGCTCAGGGAGGAAGTGATCTATTCCGGAAAATCCGGAGAAGTTGAGGCTGTCTCCATGGCACGTGTGCTGGACGGCACGGTACCTGCTGCTTATTTTGACGGATCGATTGTTCTTGTGGGAGCCTATACAGGCGGAATGATGGATTCATATAAAGTACCCTGCGACTATTCCAACGAAATGTACGGTGTTGAAATGCATGCCAATTTCATCACCGCATTTCTTCATGGCCGTTTTGTAAGACAGATCCCCAAACCTGTCATATTCCTGATCCTTTTTGTAACAGCCGCGGCTTTCGGATATCTTGTTTCAAAAGGATCCGTTAAAAGAAGTGCCATGCTCCTTCTTATTTTTGAAGCTGGTTATATCGGGATCTCTTTTCTCCTGTTCTATGTATTTTCCATAAAGCTTCCGCTGGTTTCGGTATTTGGCGGCATCGGAATAGTATTTATCCTGAGTCTTTTCTACAGATACATTGAACTTCTAAGAAGACGTGCGCTGGAAACCCAGAACATGCTCTTTTCCATGGCCGAGGCTTTTGCGGAGGCAATCGAAGGCAGGACTCCATATAATGCCAATCATACAAAGAATGTGGCAAGGCGCTGCGTTGAGATGCTGGACTATATCAACGAGCTTCATAAAGAAAACAAGACGGAAATGCATTTTTCCGTTGCCGACAAAAAGCAGCTGTATCTTGCTGCGATGCTGCATGATGTGGGAAAGATGGATGGTCCCACGGAGATAATGGATAAGCCCACAAAGCTTGGGAGCCGTGAAGAAAAACTTAAGGATCGTCTGAGCATCATCATCCTGAAACTTGAAAATGATATTCTTACCGGGAGAAAAGAAAAAGAATCTGCCGAAAAAGAGATCGGGAAGATAAAAGCCTTTCTGGAAAACATCGGAGCCTTCAACTGCGGAAGGCCTCTTACGGATGAAGAATGGGCGATGATAGGGGAAATGGAAGATGGTTTTTATGAAGAAGCCGGCGGAAAGAAGATCCCCTATCTGACCGACGAGGAAAAAGACGACCTTCATATCAAGGCAGGAACCCTTTCGGATAACGAAAGGACTGTTATGCAGAGCCATGTTGTTTTTACGGACAAGATACTTTCCCACATGATATTCGGGGATATGTATAAGGATGTCAGGAGAATGGCGGCGGATCATCATGAGCTTTTGAACGGGAAAGGCTACCCCAGGCAGCTAAAGGCTGAGGACCTGGATGTCATGACAAGGATCCTTACCATCATGGATATATATGATTCCCTTATCGCGGATGACCGTCCCTATAAAAAGCCAAAGCCCGTGGATATTGCCTTTAAGATACTGGACGAAGAGGCGGAGGCCGGCAAGGTGGATGCTTCGTTGCTGGAGTATGCAAAGGATCTGTATCTGAGAGGTTCGGGAAATTGAAAATCTGCTGATTTTCAGATATAATGTCCACATATTTTCTTATTCAGGGGTGAGTGCCGGAAGAGACGGTAAATTTTCCGGTACCGGATGTTTTGATGAAGAACAGTATCAGAGCTTTATCGTTCCGGAAAAAAATATATCTTTTCATTATTCTTACAGTTCTTGTGGCCGTGATGGGAACGGCATCTATTTCCTATAGCAATAACTTAAAACAGATAGACCGTTATTATGGCGATACCACCATAAGTGCCGCCAGAAATTTTGCCATGCTTCTTGATCCTGAATTTTTAAAGGAACTTAAGGAATGCGTTTTGACGGATGAGTATACCGGTATCCGCAATGCCGCGATGCTTTCGGATAACGAGGCTCCGGTCGAGGAGTATCTCAGAAAAAAAGGACTGTGGGAGAAATATTCAGACACAAGGGATCTTTTGACCAAGTATCTTAATAATTCGGAGAACGTAAAATACCTCTATATAATGGTCCTTGGAGATTCGGGTTCCCTTTATGATATGTATCTTTTTGATGAAGCCGACATACCCATATATAATACCGGTTATTATGAGGAAAGGGAGCCGGAACTCTACGGTATCGACAATACCGGAGAGATAGAGCCGACTATATCAAACGGTGAGTGGGGGTGGCTTTGTTCTTCCTTTGTTCCCGTGAAGGACGAAAACGGAGAAGTGGTATGCCATGTCTGATGCGATATCAGCATGGATGAAGTCATGGCTGACAGAAAACAATTCCTGATGGATGTATTGTTCGGTGGTTTTGTCATCACGCTTGTGGCGGTGCTGCTCTCTGCTTTTTTTACGGAAAGGGGCATTATAAAGCCTCTCAGAAATCTTGCGGGCCAGATGAAGAAGTTCAGACCATACGCCGGAAAAGATTATGAAAAGTCGGGAGTCGTTACTCTTGAGATCTACTCAGCGGACGAGATACAGGATCTCTACCAGGGCATAAGGCAGATGCAGACGGAGATAGTCGATTATATCAACGATATGTCCGCTCTTCAGAAGGAAAAAGAAAAAGCGGAGCATGATATAAAAGAGAAGGATGAAAAGATAGGACAGATAAGTCAGGATGCGTACAAGGACGCTCTTACCGGAGTCGGAAGCAAGTCGGCATATAATAAGGCAACAGAAGCCTTAAATGAAAAGATAATCCTGGGACTGGCCACATTTGCCATAGTAATGGTTGATATCAATGACCTCAAGAAGATAAATGACCAGTACGGACATGAGAGGGGCGACGAGTATATCAAGGGATGCAGCCGCATAGTCTGCGACGTTCTCTCCCACTCGCCGGTCTTCAGGATAGGCGGAGATGAATTCGTTGCAATACTTCAGGGTACGGATTATGTCCGGCGTGAACAGAAAATATCCGAGATCAGAAAAATGTTTGAAAAAGCATTTCTGGATACTTCGGCCAGCCCCTGGGACAGATATTCTGCGTCTGTGGGGTTCGCTGAGTACTCATTTGAAGATGCTTCCGTGGAATCTGTTTTCAAACGTGCCGATGAAAGTATGTACAGACTGAAAAAAGAGTTCAAGGATACGTACGGAAGCTACAGATGATTCTTTTATAGGAGGGTTCCTGCTTGGCAATATCTGCAAAAAAAGAAAGAATTGAAGAGATAAATGACAGGATCATCAACGAACTCTTTTCAATGCAGGATGAGAAATACCGTGATTTTCAGGCGGGGCTGATCCCGGGTGTGGATGGGTCTGAAATGATCGGCGTAAGGACGCCGGAGCTGAGAAAGTATGCCAAAAAGCTTGTGAAGGAAAAGGCATATGAAGACTTTATACATAAGCTTCCCCACAGATATTTTGAAGAAAACCAGCTGCACGCATTTATCGTTTCGGAGTTAAAGGATTATTCCGAATGTATTGAGTCTTTGAACTGTTTTCTTCCCTATGTGAACAACTGGGCGACATGCGATCAGATGTCACCGAAGATATTTAAAAAACACAAAAAGGAATTGTTGAAAGAAATAAAAAAATGGATCGCATCAGGGGAAACCTATACCGTAAGATTCGGTATAGGGATGCTCATGGAGCATTTTCTCGATGATGATTTTGATGAAAAATATCCTAAGATGGTTTCCTTGGTAAAGAGTGACGAATACTATGTCATGATGATGATCGCATGGTATTTTGCAACGGCACTTGCCAAACAGTATGACTCTGTGATCGGTTATATCGAGAAAAAAAAGCTCGATAAAAGGACTCACAACAAGACGATACAGAAGGCGGTGGAGAGCTACCGGATCACCCCTGAGCAGAAAGAATATTTAAAGACACTTAAAATGAAATGAAACAGAGGTTTTGCCTCTGTTTCATTTTTTATGATCCGGTTCCGTTGTATCTTAAGGCTCCGTGCATCCAGATCTTATAGCTGATCCAGAAGAAAACTACCGCGATCACCGGGGAGAATAATGAGAGGATCTCTATATTGTCCGGTCTTAATATCACAAGGCTCGGGTAATATGCGATAAATGCTATGGGCATGATGAATGTAAAGATAAAGCGGAATACCGGACTGAAAATGGTTATGGGGTATTTCGCATAATCCTTGAATCTTGTAACAAGGTCAAGTACGTAGAAGGAATTCTGTATCCAGAAACATGTGGCTGCTGCGGCATTCTGAAGAGCCACCATGACAACGGAAGCCGAGATCAAAAATACGATCAGTTTCAGAAGCATCAGTATGTCAAATCCAAGACCCAGATGATGCCATGAATAAGCAAGAGTGCCTATTCCGAAGGCAAGCTGTCCCAGACCCTTTATATCAAATACCTCTGACTGATAATAGAAGAACAGATTGACGGGTCTGAAGCAGTATTTAATGAAATCACCGGAATAAACGGCGATCCTCAGGTTCCAGTTGTTGTCAAACAGACACTGAACCGGAGTGAGAGCTATAAGGGAGAAACCATAAAGGAACAGCATCTCATAATAGCTCCATCCGTTTATGGAAGGGAAGTTCCTGAAGATGATCCAGAAACTTACAAAGCCGGCAATATTGGTAAATATCATTCCTATGGTGGAGATGATAAAGTCGGCGCGGTAACTCATCTTGCTCTTAAGGTCCTGGGCAAGAATCTTAAAATATATTCTCAGATAAAATCTTAAGTCTTTCTTTTTCATATCATCAACCTCCGTTCACCGTGATCTGGCGAAGGGATGCTTTCCAGAAAAGTTTGCTTATGACAGTCAGCACTATGCACCATATCAGCTGCGTTCCTATGACCCGGGCAACCGATAAGAGGTCCTGATGGGCATTTAAAAGTATTGAAAGAGGAGCATTATATATGGACTGGAATGGCAGATAAAAGGTTATGGTCTTAAAAGGCTCCGGGAAAAAAGCAAGCGGAACCGTGGCGCCTGAAAGTAGCAGCACTATGACCTGCTTCATAATGTTAATTCCCCATATGGATTCGGTATAAAGACAGATTGTGGCTACGATAAAATCGATGCTGTAATTTATGGATATTCCTATCACAACCGATATCACAAAAAACACAAGGTTTGATCCGAAGCTGATGGCGCCTTTTGTCACAACAGCCACTATGATGAAGGTGGGAAGGAAGGTATATACGAAATTTGTGACAAACTCTCCGGAATATGACCAGAATATATAGCTCCTGTAATCCATGGGTTTGAGCAGATCCAGAACTATTTTTCCGGACTGGATGTCACGGCCTATATACCATACGGTATACATCTCCATGAAATTGAACAGCGCGGTGGCAAGGACAAGATAGATGAGGGTGTCGGTAAAGGTCATTCCGTTAACGACATCGGTTCCCGCAGAGGCATAGATAGCCTTCCACAGATAGTAGACAACGATAAGGTAAAGCAGATTACCGACGATCATCACAAATGTGCCGAGCCTGAACTGGAGGGATTCTATGATCCCGGCTTTTGTGAGGGTCGCATATTTTTTCAGATTCAATTTACTCCCCCCTCGTATATCTTTTTGATGACTTCCTCGGTGGAAATCTCCTCAAGCTGCATATCCTTGATCTTGTAGGATCTCTGAAGTCTTCCCAAGACATCCATTACTCCGGCCTTCTCTTCATCCACAAGTATGGAGATCCAGTCATCCATGATCCTTACGGAAAAACCTTCGAGTTCATTTTTGATGCTTTCCGCCTGAGTCTCAAGTTCTCCTGTCGGACGGACTTTAAGGATACGGTATGAACCGAAGAATTTCTTAAGCTGCTCTATGTCATTATCATAAAGCATCTTTCCTTTATCAATAATGACGGTCCTTTGGCAAAGGGCATCAACATCACCCATGTCATGGGTTGTGAGGATTACTGTGGTGTTCTTTTCCTTATTGAGAGCGTGGATCAGCTTCCTGATATTTGCTTTCATGGCAACATCAAGTCCGATGGTGGGCTCGTCAAGGAATACGATCTTTGGATTATGAAGGAAAGCGGCAAGAATGTCACTTAAAGTGCGCTGCCCCAAAGACATCTGACGTACAGTCTTATGAAGAAGCGGATCTATGTCCACAAGTGATCTGTAAAGGTCCAGCATGTCATTATAGTCTTTATCGTTTATCTGATAGATGTCTTTGAGGATCTTAAATGATTCCACAAGGGGCAGTGCCCACCAGAGCTGTGTTCGCTGGCCGAATACAACTCCTATCTCCTGGGCGTTTTTGGAGCGGTTTTTGTAAGGTACGATACCGTTGGTGAGAATGGTTCCCGATGTGGGTTCAAGGACGCCGGTCATCATCTTGATGGTGGTGGATTTACCGGCTCCGTTTGGTCCCAGGTATCCGACGATCTCTCCCTGCTCAATGGTCATACTGACATTATCCACTGCACGGACAGTCTTGTAATTTCTCGAGAACAGATCCTGAAGGCTTCCCTTCAGACCTTCCCTGCGCTCGAGTACTTTGAATTCTTTGGTAAGATCTTTGATCTCTATGATAGCTGACATTTTCTCCCCTTTATCCCTTATAAAAAATTATTTATAAAAGATATCACAAAGCTTTTGTTTAGTAAAGGTGTGTGATGTTATAATGGACAAATGACTGACAAAAATTCCAATTATATAAAAAGAATAATAGCCGTTGCACTTCCTATAGCGCTGTCGAATCTGGTGTCGCAGCTTCAGCTTTTGATAGACCGTATGTTTATCGGAAGACTTTCACTTGACAGCGTAAGCGCAGTGAGCAATGCCACCACACCGTTTTGGACGACCATGTCCACTGTTTTTGCGCTCACAACCGGAGCGACGATAGTGGTGAGCCAGGCATACGGGGCAAATGAGATTGAAAAGGCAAAAAGTTATCTTGCCGCGCTTTTTAAGTTCAACAATGTGTTTGGCATAGGACTCTTTTTGTTCTGGATCCTTTGCCCACAGATAGTATTCAGGATCATGGGCGTGGATGAGAGCATTATAGGCATGAGCATCGACTATGCCAGATATTGTGCGCCCGTATTTATATTTACCGGTATAGGATCTGCAATAAGCTGTATGCTTGAGGTAAGTCAGAAGACCGTTATCATGATCGCATACGGTCTGACGAGATCACTTACAAATATAGCGCTTGACTATATTCTTATCTTCGGACATTTCGGATTTCCCGCCATGGGTGTAAAGGGTGCTGCGATAGCAACCACCATTGCGGAGCTTATAGGCGACCTTGTTGTTTTGATCTATTCCATAATGTCGACAAAACTGCCTGTAAGACCTTCCATGAATCAGATTATTTTTTCGAAGCTAAAGCCGTATCTCGGAACCATAAAGTTCGGAATACCGGCTGCATGTGAAGAGTTTGCGTGGAACATCGGTAATCTGTATCTTCTGGTGATGCTCAATAAGATATCCGTGGAGGCCGCAGGGATACATGCCATCGTGTTTGGCGTGGAACTGATAGCGGTTGAGCTGTTTGTTTCCATCGGAACCGCAACCCTGACTCTGTCCGGTTTCGAAACCGGAAAAAAGAGCATGGATGGTGTGTGGAATGTGGTCAAATGGTCCCTTATCCTGTGCGGAGTAATATCCGTGGTAAATGTGGTATTGTTCATGATATTTCCGGAGACGATCCTCGGATGGTTTACCACGGATAAAGCTGTGATTTCCGCTGCACCTCTTTACCTTTTGATAGTAGGCATTGATCTGTTCCCAAAGAGCGGAAATATCATAGTCGGTTCCGGTATCAAGGGATACGGTGATCCCCGGTGGATGATGCTGACCCAGCTTTTCGGAACGGTATTTGTCATATCCGCAAGTACGGTGCTAGTCATGGTGCTTCATATGGGAATCTTTGAGATATTCTGTATGGTCGTTGCAGATGAGACTATCAGGCTGATATTTAATGCGGGAAAGTTAAGAAGAGTAATAAAAAAGGGATTTGTAAGCGCAGACAGTTAATATATTCAGGCTGCAAAAAACGCACCGATATACCGGTGCGTTTTACATTTCATATCAGGAGAAGACGAATCTGATATCATCCTTACCGCTTATCATTTCTATGTGCCAGCCGTGCACGCTTTCGGGGCCCACCGCAATCAGCTGCCTGAGATTTGAAACCTCGGGGACAGTGATGTTGTAGGATTGAATTCCGGCTTTATTCAAAGTGACAACATCCGTACCTGATACCTTGAAATCGACATTGTCTTCAAGCGATACCACATACATCATGTCTAATCCATCTTCGTCCACGACTATCGGCTGGTAGAAGTCCCATCCCTCATCGGAAGGAGGATTGATCATTACCATGAATAATGAATCATCGGGGGCATAGCTTAAGAATTCTCTCCATGTATCGGGAGTCCTGTTCCGCTTGAAATCGGCAAAGGCATAGATGGGAGCATTGAGGCATTCGGGTCTTTCGATGGTCTCCTCGTATACTTTTTCGTAGTCATCCTTCCAGTATTCGATCTTGATCTTTGTGCCGTTCTCAACAAATGAAAGACCGCAGATCTCGGTTCCGTCGACCTGGTATATTACCCTGTCCTCATAATCGTATACGGTATCCATATATGAATAGAAGGAATCCCATACCTTGTCTCCATGGAGGAAATTGGCTCCGTAGAGACTTTTTACGGGCCAGGAAGTGCGCATATTGAAGATCGTATATATGCCCATATGGGGATTTAAGTGGGATGTGATGATGAGATTGTCATCAAGCACCTCAAGATCCATGATGGCATTTCCTTCGATGCCGTAAAATTCGGGATCAAATTCTCTGCCGTTTACGGTAAATTTCAGACCGTCGGTCTCGACTTTCTGTTCGAGATCCCCAAGATCGTAATATCCGTAGTATTTATACATTACTTCATCTGCAAAACAGATATCGCCGTTTGAATCAGTTTTGAATTTGTAGACTGACATGGGGTAAGAACTTTTGAAAAGGGGGCCGTCCAAGACACCGGTCAGGTCAGCGCCTTCCGCAAGAGAGTATAAAACAGACTGATGATCTGCGCTTTCGTCAAATTCCGCAGCGAGGAAATTGAAATTGGTATACTCGTCATATTCCTCGGATTCACAGGGAGTGACATAGTGAAGGACAGGTCCGTCCTCAGTATTTTCCTCGATCATTGCATAGAACTGACTGTCTGCAAGTTTATCCGGGATAACATTTACTTTATTTTTCCTGACAAAAACCCACCTCATGATATTCTCATATGTCTCCTTGTTATAAGGAGAAATAAGAACATCGTAAGCGATGGCGGAGGTACCGTTACCAAGTTCTTCAAGATACAGATAGTCCCGGCCGTCACATTGGGATATCATAAACCGCCCGCTTGAAGAAGCTGAGTCTTCGGCACACCCGAAGGTCTCTTCAAGTCCTTCAAGTTCAAGGGTGTAAAAATGAAGCCCGTCCATTTGACTGGAATCGTCTGACTGTAATGTTATGGTTCCGTCCACTGTCTCGGGGGCGCTGTGGCTGTAGGTCACGTTTCCGTTTTTATGTATCCGGAGTTCTCCGTATACCGTTCCCGCCGCCGGGTCAACCAGATCCCATTTGCCGCTTAAAAATGACAGAAGATCTGCTTCCGAAGAATAGTCAAGCTCCTCTATGGGAACGATCCCGGCTTCTTCGGCTTCTTCGTCACCTTCTTTACCACCTGATTCTTCGTCTGATTCTTTTACGGGATTTGATGAGGGCAGGCCGGCGCTGTTTTCACATCCCGAAAAAACAAGACAACAGACAGTGCAGACCATAAGTAATATAGTGAATAACCTTATTCTCATTATCATTCTCCTTCCCATTCCCCTTAAGAAACTATGGTGATTATAACATAAAGAAAGGGAGAAATTTTTACGTTAATAACACGTATATTGCTTTGACGCTGATATCCGGCGAATGTTATGATTTTTTCAAACCAGTTTAGCCGAAGATAAGGCAGAAAGGAATTCATATGGATAATTTTTCATTCTACTCACCCACCTGTTTTGTATTCGGAAAGGATTCCGAGAAAAAGACCGGAGACTGCGTTAAAAGATTCAGTGGAAGCAGGGTTCTGATCCATTACGGCGGAGGAAGCGTTGTCCGCTCCGGACTTCTTGACAGGGTCAAGGCATCTTTGGATAAAGCCGGAGTCACTTACGCCGAGCTTGGAGGTGTAAAGCCCAATCCCAGAAGCGGACTTGTATATGAAGGTATAGAGCTTGCAAAAAAAGAAAATGTCGATTTTATACTCGCTGTAGGAGGCGGAAGCGCGATAGATTCCGCCAAGGCCATAGCGGCAGGTGTTTTATATGACGGAGATTTCTGGGATTTTTATCAGGGAAAAAGGATTGAGAAGGCACTGCCTGTAGGAACCGTCCTTACCATCGCCGCGGCGGGAAGTGAGGGAAGCCCCGATTCCGTTATTACCAAGGAAGAGGGAATGTATAAAAGAGGTGCAAGTTCCGATGCCATAAGGCCCAGGTTTTCCATTCTGAATCCCGCACTTACCCAGACTCTTCCCGCATACCAGACCGCCTGCGGAATCACGGATATCATGGCACATCTTTACGAGCGGTATCTTACCGGTACCGAAGAAGTTGAAGTTACAGACAGGATGATCGAAGCTCTTCTTCTTACCATGATCCATGAGGGACCCAGGGTCATTGCAGATCCCGACAATTATGAAGCAAGAGCCAATATCATGTGGGCAGGGACCATGGCACACAATAATTCCTGCGGTGTGGGAAGAAGCCAGGACTGGCTCAGCCACAATATCGAGCATGAGCTCTCCGCACTTTATGACTGCGCTCACGGTGCAGGACTTGCGGTGACCATGCCTGCTGTTTTTACATATGAGATGAAGACGAATGTTATGAGGTTTGCCCAGGTGGCTGTCAGGGTCTGGGGCTGCCAGATGGATTTTGCACATCCCGAAGTCACGGCAAAGGCCGGGATCGAAGCCTTCAGGAACTTCCTTATATCCATCGGAATGCCTAAGAATTTCGAAGAGCTTGGAGCAAAGGAAGAAGATATCCCCAGGCTTGCGGAGGTTCTCTGCCACGGGGATGGAAGAAAGGGTACCATATCCGGATTCATAACACTTAATGAGGATGAATGCGCTGAGATCTACAGGATGATGGTTTGAAATAATAAAAATTTTTTCTAAAGGAGTGACGAAAGCAAAATCCGTCCCGTCATTATATGTGTAAGGGAAAAACCGGAACTCCGGAGAGAAGAACCCTTCAGCACATTTTGAGGAGGAAAATAATATGAAAAAGAAGATCATTGCATCAATGCTTGCACTTATGACAACTTTCAGTTTTGCGGGATGCGGACAGTCTGCAGATAACGCACCGACGGCTTCATCCGATATGACAGCAGGTGCGCCGGCAGTCATGACAGAGGGCGCAACCCTGGCAGATACAGATTATTATTATGAGCCGGCGGAGGAAGTCGGATATGCTGAGGATACAGACGGAGCAGAGTATCCGGAAGCAGGATATGAAGATTTTAACACCGAAGAGTATCTTGCCATCAAAGAAAGCGGTTTTGTAAAGGTGGCTGATGCCCCCCTTTCAACATTTGCCGCAGATGTGGATACAGGATCCTATTGTAACCTGAGAAGGCTTATAAATGAGGGAGATGCTCTTGTAAATGTTGAGTCATCCATAAGGACCGAGGAGATAATAAATTATTTTGACTATACGGTTGATGATGATTCCGATGTATTCAGTATCCAGTATGAACTCGGAAACTGTCCCTGGAATGAGGATACCAAGCTTCTTGTCATGACCCTTCAGGCAAATGCCGAAGAAAAGGTTACAAGTAAGGGCAATAACTTCGTATTTCTCATTGATTCGTCAGGCTCCATGAGCAGCCCGAATAAGCTTGACCTTGCCGTTGAAAGCTTTAAGATGCTTGCTGAGTCACTGGGAGAAAATGACAGAGTATCCGTCGTAACCTATTCCGGCAGCAGCGCAACCCTTCTTGAAGGATCAAATAACTATAAGAAGATCTGTAAGGCGCTCGACAAGATCGAAGCAGGCGGCGGAACAAACGGATCGGGCGGGATCAAAGCAGCATATGAATGTGCGGAAGAGTACTTTATAGAAGGCGGAAACAACCGTGTCATCATCGCATCCGACGGCGATATGAATCTGGGTATCACCAGCACAGGCGGTCTTGTGGATCTTATCACCAAGGAAAAGGAGTCAGGAGTATTCCTTACCGTTCTCGGATTCGGAAGCGGAAACTACAGCGACGCAAATATGGAATCCATCGCAGATGCCGGAAACGGAAACTATTATTACATCGATTCCATTGATGAAGCAGAAAGAGTACTTGTAGACAAACTTAAGCAGACTACCGTGACCGTTGCAAAGGATGTTAAGTTCCAGGCAGAGTTCAACCCCGGTGTTGTTTATTCATACAGACAGATCGGTTATGAGAACAGAGTAATGTCTGCATCCGATTTTAACGACGATACAAAGGACGGCGGTGAAGTTGGCGCAGGCCAGCAGGTCACCATAGCATATGAGATCGAGCTTGCAGGTTCAAAAGAAAGCAGTGACGGTCTCAAGTACCAGGAATCCGAGCTTACAGAAGGCCACGAAAATGAGATCTGTACCGTATCTGTAAGATATAAGGAGCCGGATGAAGACGAAAGCAGCAAACTGTCGTATGTTGTTGAAAATGTTAAGGATTATGACAAGGTAAAGTCATCCGATGATTTCAGGTTTATTGCCGGCATCATTGAAACTTCAATGATAATCAGAGAAAGCGATTATAAAGGAAGTGCCACTCTTGACAGTGCATACATCCTTGCAAACAGCGGAACAAAGAACGACAAGTACAGAAAGGAATTCTGCGATCTCCTTGTAACTCTCGGAGCTGAGGAATAAATGATACGAATGTGATCCGGAAACACAGCAGGCAATTTCACAAAAAAATATTGACACGGCCTTCGGGCCGTGTTATTTTTATCCCATAAGTGTATTAAAGGAATTAATACACTTCGAACGGAGGCATTATGATCGTACTTGATTACAGAGATAAAAGACCCCTGAATGAACAGGTGGCGGAAAAGCTGATGAATCTCATCGCCCAGGGAGGACTGAGCCCGGGGGATAAGCTGCCCAGCGTACGTAATATGGCGGTGGATCTTTCCATCAACCCGAATACGGTACAAAGGGCGTATGCGGCGCTTGAGGAAAAGGGCTATATAGTGTCCGTGACCGGCAGGGGGAATTTTGTCAGTGAAGAGGAAAGCTGGAGAAAGAATCTGAGAAGCGAGATGATCTCGGAATTTGAATCGGTGACAAGACGAGTGATGACGGCGGGGATCGGTAAAGAGGAAGCTCTTGAATGCGTAAGCAGAATCTATGAGGAATAAGAAATGATCGAGATAAAAGATATCAGTAAAAGCTATGAGGGAATAGATGCCCTTAAGGGAGTTTCATTCGATATGCCGGAAGGACAGGTTTTCGGACTTGTTGGAACCAACGGCGCCGGAAAGAGCACTCTCTTAAGGTGCATATGCGGGGTATGCAAGCCCGACAGCGGAGAGATAATCGTTGACGGGGAGAGCGTTTATGAGAATCCGTCTGCAAAATCAAAGATCTTCTTTCTTTCGGATGATCAGTATTTTTTCCCGGGATGTACTCCGGCTGAGATGGCAGTTTATTACAGTACGATGTATCCCGGATTTTCCATGGAAAGATTTGGGAATCTGATGGACGCATTATCCCTTGATAAAAAACGCAGGATCCAGACATTTTCCAAGGGAATGAAAAAGCAGCTCTGCATTCTTCTCGGGATATCAAGCGGATGTAAGTATCTGCTTTGTGACGAGACTTTTGACGGACTGGACCCGGTGGTAAGGCAGGCGGTAAAAAGGCTTTTTATAAATGATATGGAGGAAGCGGGCATTACCCCTGTCATTGCCAGTCATAACTTAAGAGAATTAGAGGATATATGTGAATATGTAGGTCTTCTCCATAATGGCGGAGTGATTCTTTCCAAGGATCTGGGGGATATGAAGCTGGGTATCTTCAAGGTTCAGGTTGTATTCAAGGATCCTTCTTCACTTGAAACGGTAAAAAAGAATTGCTCCGTGATCTCCGAAGATCGCAGAGGATCCCTTGTAACGCTTACCATCAGAGGCACAAGGCCTGAACTTGAAACGCTCATCACTTCTCAGGTGCCTGTATTTTATGAGGTTCTGCCTCTTACTCTTGAGGAGATATTTATCAGTGAAACGGAGGTGCTGGGATATGACTTCACAGGAATCACAAAATAAAGAGGTTAAAACCCCTGCTGACAATAAAATAAGTTTTTGGGGACTGCTGAAAGAAGATCTCAGGCACAGGAGATGGATGCTTGTTTTATCGGCTGTTGTTCAGCTTCTTCTGGGACCTGTGGTGACCCTTTTTATTTATACCGAAAAAAAGAACAACTATATTATGGGATTTGATCCGGTGGCGGGAGGAGAGGTTGCACGAAATTTTGCCAGAAGCATGGTTGAATCACTGACAGGAAGATACATGCCGGTCATTCAGATCGTTATAGCATTTGCCGGAGCTTTGATAGTGGGCATAGGCGGATTCAGACATCTTTTTAACAGGCGCATGACGGATATGGTCAATTCTGTTCCCGTGAAAAGAGAAAAGCAATTTGCGGTCATCTTCCTTAACGGATTTCTGATATGGCTTATCCCTGCAGCCGTTTCCATGCTTTTTACCGCTCTTATCGCGACTTCCCAGTATGGGGCTTACGGCTTTGGTGAGGAGATCGCATCAGGATGTCTGAGGAACGTGCTTGGTGCAGGCTTTGTCTTCCTTCTTGTATATGCACTTGTCATACTTGCGGTCACACTTTCGGGAACGGTTTTTAATGCGGTGCTTAATATCGCATTCATAGGTTTTGACCTTATCATCGGATACTGGCTGATATACATACTCTGCCAGGACCACTTTAATAATTTCATGGATTTTCCTCTGAGTGAATATGCATCACTTTGGCTTTCATCGCTTATATCTGCGGGAATCTGGGGAATGGAGATCGCATCTCCCTATTATGCGCTTTCCAAAAATATGGGATCTGACGTACTGTATGTTTTTTCACTGATGGCAACAGTTCTTATAGGTATCTTTAACATTACTTTGGCGCTTATCATCTACAGAAGCAGAAAGAGTGAAGAAGCGGAGAGCGGCGTTTTCAACAGACCTTACAGATTCCTGTCAAGGACCATTAATTCCATATTTGCCGGACTCATTTGCTCAATGGTCATATTTGATATAATGGGGATCTATGATAATGCGACTATGACAGGATGGCAGTTTTTCTTCACGGTCGTTTTCAGCTTCCTTTTCTACGGGCTGATCGAGATGATCCATGCAAGATCTTTTAAGGGATTTTTTAAGCATAAAGTCCAGATGGCACTTACCGTGATTGCCTCGGCCCTGATCCTTGCAGTTTTTATCTTTGATCTGACTGATTTTGATAACCGCATAATTCCTCAGTCAAGTATTGAGAGTGCCAAAGTGCAGCTTAATATCGGTGTAAGGGGAGATGACGGCCGCATGTATGAAAGGGTTCAGGGAAAGGAGGGCTTCATCCGCAGGATAGATGATGATACCTTCAGAAGTTCACACTATTCGTACTGGGATATCACTCCCGAACAGGCTTACAGAGTGATCACCGCACCCAAGGTTTATTATGATATGGACGGGCTTTATATTTATGATCCTGTTACAAAGATAAAGGAAGGACCTGTGCTTCCAATAGTCAACGAACATCGGGTATTCCGTTCCATCGGACTTATTGCGGACAGAAAAGCAGGATTCGATTTTAAGAGAAATTATACTATTTACGATCAGGAGTTTATTGATGAGGTTCTAAGATCGGAAGGATATAAGGAAAGCTTCTTCCCTCTTCAGTGCGGGGAACTGGGATATCCTGTCAGTATCAGTGTCAGAGGCACAAAGGATTATTATGATATTCAGGTTCCGGATGAACTGATCAGGCCTTTGATGGATGCGTATATTGCCGATTTTAACAGAAATTACGGACTTGATTATCTTGTCGGTTCCTATGATGAAGATTGCTGGCTTTCATTCAGTTACAATGTTGTGATCCCTGAGAATGAACTTACGTACTATCCCGGTGAACCAGGTCAGGGCAAGAAAGGATATTACAATGTCACTATGGACATTTTCCTTTCGGATGAGGATACGGAAAGTTATAAGATACTGGAGGAATATTACGGGATTGAGCCCCATTTAGAAGATGAAAGCGAAATAGATCCCGCATATGTATACGAAGATTCGTCCTATGATCCTTCAAGCTTCTGAAGCAGAATTAAGCCCCGGGTTTATTTTAACCCGGGGTTAAGTTTTTGACCTGCTGTCCGATATACAATATGGATGAAGGTATGCCGGAAAAGGATTTCCGGATAAAAACAGGCAAAACAGGGAGGTTTTGTATGAAGATAGGAGAAGCTAAACCCCAGTATTATGAAAACAGAAGACGGCTGACGGATCAGCTGAGGGATCTGTCGAAGCGTAAGGAAACAGCGGAACAAAGATACAGGGTCACCGGGGAAAAATCATTTTCCGAGGAAGCCGCAACTCTTGAACTGTCCATAGATGCCACACATAAGGCATTTGAAGAAAACCAGAAGGTTCTTGATTCTCTGGTTGAACAGGAAGTTGCCATTGAGAATATGGAGGTATCAAAACAGCAGGGTGATGCCGTAAAAGAAGAGATGGAAAATCTCGGGAAGATCATGACTGTCTTCCGAAGAATGGTCAAAGGGGATGTGGTTCCCGTGACTGATGAAAAGAAGCTGATGGAATTCGACGATAAGATGTATACCGCGGCAAAGAATATGCAGACCATGGCCATGCAGATGAAAAAGGAGCATGAAAAGCATAAATCTCTCTGGGAGGATGAGGAAAAGAAGGAATATCCGGATCCGCATGAAGTGGCTGATAATTCCGAATATGCCGGAGCACTTCCCGAGATAGAGATACCGGAAGTGCCGGCAGAAAGTATTGAAGAATAAAAAGATACGGGTCGTACCTAAGTGGTACGGCCCGTTTAATTTAATGAGATATTTCTTTTTTCAGAGCTTCGAGTGCGTCGGCATTCTCAGGCTTCATGACGGATTTTATGGTCACTACTGTGGGACATATTGTAATATCCTTAAGTGCCGATAGGCGCTCAGACATTTTCTTTGCCGCAAGAGGCCCCCATGATCCGTTTTCAATCAATCCGATCTTACGGTTCTGGAAGTTTTTCATTTCAAGGTGATAGATCAGATCTTCCATGGGTGGGAATAATCCGCCGTCATATGTTGCGCATGCAAGGATTATCCTGTCGTACATAAAGCACTTTTCGACAGCTTCCGTGATATCTTCCCTGGTTAGATCCATAGTCTCGACGATTTCGCCTGACTTTTCAAGATCTTCGGCGAATTTTAAAGCGGCAGCTTTTGTATTGCCGTGGATGGATGCATATGCTACGAATATTCCGTTTTTCTCGGGCTTGTAATTGCTCCACGCATCATATTTTTCAATATAATATGAAAGATCATCAGTCAGAACAGGTCCGTGAAGTGGCGCAATAATCGAGATGTCCAGAGTGGATGTCTTCTTGAGAAGTGCCTGAACCGAGGGACCGTATTTTCCTACTATGTTGAAATAGTAATGTGTTGCATCGGCAATCCATTTCCTGTCTGAGCAGATCGCTCCGAATGTTCCGAAGCCGTCGGCAGAGAACAGGATCTTTTCGCTTTTTTCGTAGGTGACCATGACCTCGGGCCAGTGAACCATCGGCGCCATGAAAAACTGAAGGGTGTGAGATCCGAGGTTTAATTCCTCACCTTCCGCTACGCATTTAACTTCTATGCCCTGCAGATCAAAAAACTGTGGAAGCATTGCCTGAGTCTTGGCGCTTCCGATAATGATCGTTTTGGGATATTTATCGGTAAGCATCTTGATGCAGGCGGAATGGTCGGGCTCAAGGTGAGAAACGATCAGGTATGAAGGCTCTTTTCCGGCAAGAGCTTCTTCGACTCTTTCTAACCATTCATCACCGCCCCTGGCATCCACGGTGTCCATGATCGCAATCTTTTCATCAAGAATGATGTAGGAATTATAGGATATGCCGTCTTCAACAGGGTACTGGCTTTCAAAAATATCGATGGTGGTATCGTCCACGCCGATGTACTTAACGGTATCGGTTACTTTTACATCCGTTTTTCTGATTCCTTCTACAGACATTTTGAAATCTCCTTTTATACTTCAAAATCCAGGCAGCTTCTGATCTTGGTATAGGGTCTTACCTTTGAATCGGCTACTGCCACGTGGCCGGGATGCACTGCATACCCTTTCAGGGCATCTTCGTCTTCAAAAGAAGAATCAAGCATAAGGTCTGCGTTTGAAGATGCAAGGCCGTCAGTATAGACTTTGATGTCAACTATTCCGGGAACTTTTCCTTTAAGCCCTTCCAGGCCTTCCTTTATTCCTTTCTTAATGTCCGCCTTTTCTTCAGCGGAAAGTTCATCTTTGAGAGTCCATAAGATCACATGCTTAACCATATCTGTCACCTTGTCCTTTATGTTTTTTTATGAGTCTGGGTTTTTTGAAGATTTTCCATGATTATAACATATATGGAGCAGTTTTAACGTAAAGTGCCTGAAGATGGTATGTTTTCAGGACAGGATATTGTGTATACTTTATTTACCAAGCTGTTGTGAAAAAAGGTGTTGCAAATATCGTATCTGCAGATCAATGATCATTTTGCCGCATACATTACTTTGGCGGATATTCCGGAAAGCATCCCCAGTTTTCCCGACAGGGCACTGATCTTATCCTGTGGAGCTTCAATGGCAATGCTTATTATGGCAACTTCCCCGTCACCGTATTTGTGGTGGGGGAGTCCCATTCTGCCGATAATGTATTCTCCGTACTGAGATAATAAAGAATTCAGTTCCGCAGTATGTGACGGATCAGTCACTATTATTCCCATAAGAGCTATTCTGTTTTCCATCTGTGAACCCCTTTACTTTTTTTCATACGAAAAATGATCATCTGCCGCTTATAAGCGGTATTTTTTCTGCATTTTTTAAAGGCTCGGGAAGTGATCCGTGGGAGACGATGAGAAGGGTCCTTCCGTTTTGGTGGTTTAACATCCACTTTGAGACATCATTTGCGGTCTTGTCATCAAGTCCCGAAAAAGGTTCGTCTATAAGCAGGATATCGGAAGGGTGCAAAAAAGCCCTGATGATCCCGAGTCTTTTTCTCTCGCCTCCGCTCAGTTTGGATACAGGTATCTTAAAAGAATGTTCCGGTATCATTTTCTTAAGTTCTCTGCAGGGATCCCCGCAGCATCCCGTGATCATGAGATTCCTGAGACTGTTTGCACTTTCTGCAAAGCGGTCATCCTGAAAAGCCACACTGCACTTTCCGGAAAGTATTGTTCCTCTGTCGGGATTTCTTAATCCCGCGATCATTTCCAAAAGAGTGGTTTTACCAAAGCCGCTGGGTTCATTTAACAGATATATCTTTCCTTTTTTCAGACAAAGTCCGGTGTCAGTGATAACCCTTCCGTCATATTTTTTGATTATGCCTTCGGAATAAACACTTAACCCTTCAGGTATCTTGCCGGAGCCTGCATCTGTGCACAATCCTGCCGGATTGCCCGATAATGCCACATTCATTTTTTCAGGGAAAGCATCCGGAATCTTAGACAGCTGTTCTGCAAAAAGAATTATGATCTTCTCCGTGATGGAACTTACTACAAGTATCGCTATGATCCATGCAAAGACACCGGCGGTATTTAAATAGATCTTGTCTCTGTAAAGAGCACTTCCTATGCTGGATTCCGGAAGCCCTATGATCTCGGCTGCAATGCCTGATTTAAAGCACATGCCAAGAGAAACCTCCATTGAGGAATGCAGAGCCGGAAGGTATGAAGGACGGTATATCCAAAGGAGAATGTCAGATGCCTTCATATCGAACGCCTTTGACATTTCCAGAAGCTTTTTGTCGGTGTTTTGAAGCCCGGAAAGCATATTGGAGTAGATATTCGGAAATACCACCATAAAACCGATGCATAAAACCAGATAACCGGATCCCCACCATATCAGAAGAATGACCACAACGGCAGCCACAGGTACCGATTTCAGAAATGTGACAAATGGTGAAAGAAAATCTCTGAACCATTTGTTTTTAAGTGATACGAAGGCGAGAAAATAAGCTGAGACCAGCGCGGCAAAAAAGCCGGACAGAATGCGCAGAAGGGATGAAAGAACGGAAAATGCGAATTCGGGACCGGAAAGCTTTATGCATAACTCTTTTATTGTTTCAAAAGGAGATGCAAAATATACCGGATTTTTTACAAAAACAGCGGTAACCTGCCACAGGCCAAGCCAGATGAGGAAGATTACCGCTTTTTTTATTATTTTGTTTTTCATTTAGCTGAGTAGTAAAAGTCATCTCCGGGGAGAGCGCCGCCGACGGATTTGGGGTCCTGCTCGTACAGCACGCTAAGATATCCGGACAATGCGGATTTCATATCGGAACCCTCAATGCATACGATGTTGCAGAAGGGGATAGCTTTTTCCGCAACCGGAGCCTTTTCGATAATTCCTGCCTCTGCGACGTATTCGGCAGCGGTTTTTGTATCGGAATTCACAAAATCAGCTGATGAGGCGTGGTCTTTAAGGAATGATGCAACGGCCTGCGGATGTTCTTCTATGAATTCGTTTCTTGCAACCGTAACACCGGTAACCAGCTTTGAGCCGTTTTCCAGGGCATCCCACTCTTTGGTGGTATCAAGAACGATGGAAAGAGAATCATTCTGGCTGAGCGCCGCAATGACAAAAGGCTGGGGGAGAAGTCCTACCGAAGATGTATCCTGTAGGATGGTGGACACCACTTCGGTAGCTTCTGACTTAAATTCGATATTTACCTTGTCTTCAAGACCGTTTTCTTTAAGAAGGTATCTTAAGACATATTCGGGAGTGGTTCCTGCACCTGTTGTATAGATCGTTCTGCCCTCGAGATCACTCATGCCTTTGATGGAGCCATCCCCGCTTACCATATACAGAACTCCCAGGGTGTTGATATCTATTACGGAAACCTTTCCGCCTGTTTTGTTGTAAAGAACGGATGCCACGTTGGCAGGGACAAGGGCTATATCAAGATCGCCGGAGACCATTCCTGCCAGAAGAACATCCGGCTGTGTCTCCATGGTAAAGCTGTAATTACTGTTTTCCCCGTCGTGTATCATATTTATGATACCGATGGAAGTGGGGCCTTTCAGCGACCCTACGCGGATGTTCACATTGTCATCAGCCGCTGCTTTTCCCGTACAGCCCGTAAAGACCATTAGTATTACCGCAAGGGCAATACCTTTCTTAATAAGATTTCTCATGTTTCTCCTTTCCACTCAGCACGAAGCTTTGTCGTCAGATGGTTTTATTTTTTTATGATTCTATGACCTGTTTGAGCGAGTCTTCAACATCTGAAGTTACCGTCTGCATCCTGTTGATGGCACGTGCGGTTTCCTCAGCCGATGTAACAAGGCTCTCGGCTCTGGAATTGACGCTTTCGACGGTCTGGGAAAGCTTATCTGCTTCCAAAACAAGTTTTTCGATGGTTTCTTTGATGTCTTTGTTGTTCTTATTACTGTCATCTGCGGTGGTCTTTGAATTTTCCGCAAGATTCTTGATCTCCTCGGCAACAACCGCAAATCCCTTTCCGGCCTCTCCTGCACGGGCCGCCTCGATGGATGCGTTGAGAGCAAGGAGATTGGTCTGGTTGGAGATTGCTATAACGTCGGAGTTATTTGATTCAAGTTTTTCAAGGTATCCTTCAATGGTTGAAAGAACCGCTTTCAGATCCTTTGCAAATTCCTCGACTTCAGCCATGGATTCGGAAATGCCGCTTGTCTGTTTTGTATTCTCTGTGCTGGCGTTTCTTATCTGGGAGATGGAATCAAGAAGATTATCAAAGTTCTTGCTGATACCTTCTCCGAGGGATGCCTTCTTTTCATTCATCTCGTCACGGGTCCTCTGAACCTCATCTGCAAGATTAACGGCTTTTTCTTTCTCTTCATATGCCCTGTCTTTGATATAGTGTATGCAATTGTGCTTGTGGCTGAAACCGTTGTAGATCGCAACAGCCATCTCTTTACAGCTTTCATATCCGCAGCAGCTGCAGTCGATATGGCGGGATTCCTGGGTAGTCTTTTTCATATCGTTGTAGACTGCCTCGAGTTCGGAATTGCTGGGTGTGCGGAAAGCACAGGTATTGCTCCTGTCGGTATATTTTCTTAAAAAGTCGTTCAGGTTAAGATCCGCAAACTGTTTGTTGAGAACTTCAAGTCTCTTGGCGGGTGTAAGATTCCTCCCCCATGCGGATTTTTTTGAATTGTTTTTGCTGTCTGAGCGGATCTTTAAGATCCTCTCGTATACATCCTCGTTCAGAGTCTTGCGGTTATCCACGCCGGTACCGTACAGGCATCCGTTGGTGCAGTTAAGGGCATCCACAAAAAGATATGATGTACGGGATGACTTAATGCGGTCCTTATTGCGCTGCAGATACTCGTACATATGATGCTCGCCTTCCATCTGACGTACGAGAGCATCTTCTCCAAGGAGCCAGTATACATTTTCCTTGAGTCCGCCCGGCATGGGATAAATGGAGCCAAGACCGTACTCAATCTCATCGGTATAGGGTGTGGCACCGCTTACGGGATGCTCCTTGAGATAGGAGACCAGTTTTGAAAATGTCAGATTGTATGAAACGTATCCCTTGTTGTTGGGATCGTCGATCTCGTTCTTTTTTGCAATGCAGG